>Ga0222654_1000495_pt1 | contig 25877 bp, 19 predicted proteins | sample AntAcemetagen421_FD_179805 | JGI IMG/M metagenome (GOLD analysis project Ga0222654, IMG submission 179805) | Saline water microbial communities from Ace Lake, Antarctica - #421 | ecosystem: Environmental > Aquatic > Non-marine Saline and Alkaline > Saline | place: Antarctica: Ace Lake...
CATGGAAGTCGGGTAGACCTGAAGACGGTAACCGCAAGGAGCCGTTTAGGGTAGAACCGGTAACTGGGGCTAAGTCGTAACAAGGTAGCCGTACCGGAAGGTGCGGCTGGAACACCTCCTTTCTGGAACGACGCTATAGGATTACTGTTTTTTTTAAGTCTAACATCTTCACACTTGTCCCAAAAGGGGGCAACAAGTTCTTTGACATGTTGAGTGGAAAATGCAAAGTAAAGTATTTTAGTCACGCGAGTGATTAGGGTATAGAATTAAGATCATCAGGTGCTAGCAAAAGGGCACCAGATGAGTTCAAGTGAACAAGGGCGTACGGGGGATGCCTAGGCTCTAGGAGGCGAAGAAGGACGTGCCAAGCTGCGAAAAGCTGTGGGGATCGGCACAGTCGAATTGATCCACAGATGTCCGAATGGGGCAACCCATCCTATTTATAGGATATTCCGAGAGGAAGGCAAACGCGGGGAACTGAAACATCTAAGTACCCGCAGGAAGAGAAAATAATAATGATTCCGTCAGTAGCGGCGAGCGGACGCGGAAGAGCCCAAACCATGTATGTTACGGCATATATGGGGTTGTAGGACCTGCATAATTATAAATTAGGAGACTCGAATTGGCTGGGAAGTCAAACCGGAGAGGGTGAGAGTCCTGTAGAGGAATTTTAATTTATAAGGCGGGTATCCTGAGTAGGCCGGGACAGGAGAAATCCCGGTTGAATCTACCGGCACCATCCGGTAAGGCTAAATACTCCCTAGAGACCGATAGTGAACGAGTACCGTGAGGGAAAGGTGAAAAGTACCGTGAATAACGGGGTGAAAAGAACCTGAAACCGTGCGCCTACAAGCGGTCGGAGTCCTGACTTTGTCAGGATGACGGCGTGCCTTTTGCATAATGAGCCTACGAGTTACTCCTCACCGGCAAGGTTAATCCTGTAAACAGGAGGAGCCGCAGCGAAAGCGAGTCTGAACAAGGCGAAATAGTCGGTGGGGGTAGACGCGAAACTTAGTGATCTACCCATGGCCAGGTTGAAGCTCTGGTAAAACAGAGTGGAGGACCGAACCGATAAGCGTTGAAAAGCTTCCGGATGAGCTGTGGGTAGGGGTGAAAGGCCAATCAAACTGAGAAATAGCTCGTACTCCCCGAAATGTTTTTAGGAACAGCGTCGGGAATTGTATGATGGAGGTAGAGCTACCGATAGGACTAGGGGGAGTCACATCCTACCAAATCCTGACGAACTCCGAATGCCATTATACAGAACCGGCAGTGAGGGCTTGGGTGCTAAGGTCCAAGTCCGAGAGGGAAAGAACCCAGACCTACCGCTAAGGTCCCAAAATCCGCGCTAAGTTGAACAAAGGCGGTCCAGTTGCAGTGACAGCCAGGAGGTTAGCTTGGAAGCAGCTATTCCTTTAAAGAGTGCGTAACAGCTCACTGGTCGAGCGACAGGGCGTCGATAATAATCGGGCATCAAGTGCGGTACCGAAGCGAAGGATCCCGATTTATCGGGATGGTAGGGGAGCATTCCAGCGACAGTGAATCCAGATGGTAATGTCTGGTGGAGTTTCTGGAAAAGCAAATGTAGGCATAAGTAACGATAATGGATGGGAACAACATCCACACCGAAAGACCAAGGATTCCTGATCAACGCTAATCGGATCAGGGTCAGTCGGGACCTAAGGATAACCCGAAGGGGGATTCCGATGGAAAATGGGTTAATATTCCCATACCGAACATACAGGTGATGGGGTGACGGAGTATTGAAAGATCCGCCCGGTGACGGAATACCGGGTTAAAGGGTGTAGGTATTTGGACTGTAGTAAAATGCGCAGACTTAGCCGAACCTGATAGTACCAAGCGTCTTCGGACAATTGGATAGTGGTCCTAAAAGCTTCCAAGAAAAACCTCTAGCGTTAAGCGTATGTTCGCCCGTACCGCAAACCGACACAGGTGGTTGGGGAGAGTATCCCAAGGTGCTCGAGTGAATCATGGCTAAGGAACTCGGCAAAATGGCCCTGTAACTTCGGGAGAAGGGGCGCCTCCTCTTGCTTCGGTGAGAGAGGCCGCAGTGAAAAGGCCCAGGCGACTGTTTATCAAAAACACATGGCTTTGCGAAATCGAGAGATGAAGTATAAGGCCTGACACCTGCCCGGTGCTGGAAGGTTAAGGGGGGACGTTATCGTAAGAGAAGCGTTGAACCGAAGCCCCAGTAAACGGCGGCCGTAACTATAACGGTCCTAAGGTAGCGAAATTCCTTGTCGGGTAAGTTCCGACCTGCACGAATGGTGTAACGATCTGGGCACTGTCTCAGCCATGAGCTCGGTGAAATTGTAGTCGCGGTGAAGATGCCGCGTACCCGCAACGGGACGGAAAGACCCCATGAACCTTTACTGCAACTTAACATTGGTATCGGGTACACGGTGTGTAGGATAGGCCGGAGGCTGTGAATCGGCGTCGCTAGGCGTTGAGGAGCCACCGTTGAAATACGGCCCTCTGTGTGCCTGGTATCTAATCCCTGAAAAGGGAGACATTGTTTGGTGGGTAGTTTGACTGGGGTGGTCGCCTCCAAAAGAGTAACGGAGGCTTCCAAAGGTTCCCTCAGCACGCTTGGTAACCGTGCGTGGAGTGCAATAGCATAAGGGAGCTTGACTGTAAGGCGTACATGCCGAGCAGGGTGGAAACACGGGTATAGTGATCCGGCGGTACCGAATGGAAGGGCCGTCGCTCAAAGGATAAAAGGTACTCTGGGGATAACAGGCTGATCTCCCCCAAGAGCTCATATCGACGGGGAGGTTTGGCACCTCGATGTCGGCTCGTCACATCCTGGGGCTGGAGAAGGTCCCAAGGGTTGGGCTGTTCGCCCATTAAAGTGGCACGCGAGCTGGGTTCAGAACGTCGTGAGACAGTTCGGTCCCTATCTGTTGCGGGCGTGGGAAGTCTGCGGGGGGCTGTCCTTAGTACGAGAGGACCGGGATGGACCGACCGCTGGTGTACCGGTTGTAGTGCCAACTGCACCGCCGGGTAGCTAAGTCGGGAAGAGATAAGCGCTGAAAGCATCTAAGTGCGAAACTCGCCCCAAGATGAGACTTCCAAACAGGGCCGTCAGAGACGATGACGTTGATAGGCTGTAGGTGTAAAGTCAGAGATGACATAGCCGAGCAGTACTAATAGCCCGAAAACTTGAACACCTTTGCTACCTTGCATTTTCCACGAGACAAGTCAATTTACTTAAAGACATATCGTAATAATTAACGAAATTAAGTGAGTGCTAGCGATAGCCACCACGAAGATTTAGGCGGCCCGGCGCAGGGGACCCACCTCTTCCCATCCCGAACAGAGAAGTTAAGCCCTGCCGCGCCGATGGTACTGGGGTTACACCTGGGAGAGTAGGTCGCCGCCTTCATTATTACAGACCCGTAGGAAACCCTACGGGTCTTTTTTTTGGCCTGTCCGCTAATAAATATAGACAAACATTCAAATTCATCCTGACTTATAATGCTAGCAAGCCAGGATTTGCTAGCTAAAATAAAAGCAAACTAATATTTCGAATTATTTTTATACTACCAAAACCTTATTGTTTCACATTTGTGTTGTTAGTTGTGATCCCACCAAATCATTTAGGACGAATGTCTGGACGAAATAATCCCTACGCAGCCTTAGGAAAAACAATAGGAACCCAATAGAATTAGCTTGTGAGCCTTTATATTCATAAAAATTAAAGGGCTCATTTCAAATTGAATTAGCAATATTAAGGCTTCTCATTCCTCAATTATTTTGCGTTAAATATTTTGTTCTGATCAACAAAACATTTTTATTATATAAGATTAATATTTACATTAACATTCTGATAAGCCCAATTTAATTAGAATGTACACCAAGTCATTTAAGTTTAATTCCATTGATCATTCTGATGAGATGATTCTTTGGCAACAAGTAAAAGAGGGAGATAAAAAGGGGTTGGAAGGCCTTTATATAAAGTATTCAAGTGAACTTTATAACTTGGGTATGTCCATTAAGCAAGACAAAAGCTTTATCAAGGATTGCATACATGATGTATTTTTAGCAGTTTGGAATACTAGAAATCGCCTTGGAAATACCGACAATATTAAGCTTTACCTTTTCAAATGCTTAAGCCATAGAATTTACAAGGAAGTAGGTAAAGATAAAAAACGATACTGTACCCAATCCCTTGAAGATTATGAAAATGTAGGCTTGGTAGACGGAGTAGATTTGGACTCATTTGGAGATCAAACTGATGAATTGATGAGGAAAAAATTGTTACTTTCAATCGATAAATTGTCTATGCGGCAAAAAGAAATCATCCATTATCTGTTTTTTGACAATCAATCCTATGAAGATATTTCACTTATCATGGGGCTCAACCTTCAATCAGCATATACACTTGCTTGGAAGGCCATCAATACTTTAAAAAGAAACATGCTTTCTCTTCTGTTTTTAATTTTTATTGCCTGAGGTTGCGATTGTGTCTAATTTATCTTTATTATTTTAATTTCAGCAATAATCATTGCTTATGTTAATGTAATTGATAAAAAACCATAATATTTTAGATCAAAATGTATTTCTTTTAAAATAAGTGAAAATCAAAGGATAGTTTTTATCATCTCATGTATTATGTCCCTGAATTCAGCAATTATGGATATAAGAAAATATAAAGTGGAAGATTTTGTTTTAGATGCCAATTTCAGAAGGTGGGTATTAAAACAAGCTGTATCTGACAATTTATATTGGGAAAGTGTTTTTGAGAAAGTGCCCTATAAATCAGTAGAGGCAGCCCAAGCCAGAGAAATTATCCTCAACCTTTCTGCCAAAAAATTTAACCTACCTGATAAGGAACTTAGGCAACTCTGGGAAAGTATTGATAAAGATTCGTCAATAGGTCAGCTTGTTGAAAGGGAAAAAGTTATCCCTCTATATCCAATTGGAATTTTAAAAGAGCGCATGGAAAACACGGCCTATAAAAAACGGCAAATATTTTTGTGGGGTAAGCTTGCAATAATTGCTTTGTTACTTGTTTTTTTTGGAGCCTTGGCAAATTCATTTTTCACAAATACGGTGAAAAATGAAGAAGTCCCAATTGTGTATGATATTAAAAAATCCGAACCAGGGGTAAAGGTACAGCTTTCATTAAAGGATGGAACCAAAGTGTTGCTCAATTCAGGAAGTACTTTTAGATACCCGAAAAATTTCTCTGAAAATAGAAGAGATGTTTTCCTGTCAGGAGAGGCCTTTTTTGAAATTGCTTCAGACAGTTTAAGGCCCTTTATCGTACATAGCGGAGATTCAAGAATTACCGCATTGGGTACCGCTTTTATTGTCAATGCCTACAATCTTGGGAAAATAGATATCGCTTTGTTGGAAGGAAAAGTAGCTGTAGAAACTTCAATAAACCCTTTACCTCAGCTTTTGAATCCTGGTGAAGCGTTGTTACTGGATAATAAAGAGAGGTTACTTAAGAAAAGGATTTTTGACAGAGATAAAATTTTGAGTTGGACCAATAAAATCATAATGTTTGATAAAACCTCCTTAGGTGAAGCAATCAGGATATTGGAAAACTGGTATGGGGTTAAAATTATTGTTCATAATAAACCTCAAATGGAAATTTTTCTTTCTGGAAAATTCAGAGATGAAACCCTAAAGAATGTATTGAAGGGATTGAGTTATGCTTCTAAATTTCAATTTACCATTAATAAGGACCGAGTTGAAATACAATTCTAACCCAAATAATAAATGCTAATGAATTAAAATTATGTCAAAAAATAAACCGAAGATGCGTCAACACCTTCGGCTTTCAAAATTAGCGGATACAAATTTTGCGATAGGTAATCCAGCTAAATTAATTAAACCATTCTTCAATAGTCTAAAATAATCAGAGTAAAGATATGAAAAAATTTGTACTATTCCATGTTATACGCATGACAAAACTGTTTACCTATGCCTTTCTGATTCAGTTCCTTACCATGAGTTTCCTTTTTGGACACAATGGTAATGCACAAATCAAAAATATAGAAGATGTGATGATTCGCCTTTCCCTTGACAGCGTTCAAGTTGAAGAGGCTTTTACTATCATTGAAGAACTTTCGGGTTTTAGCTTTGTCTATTCAGCCAAAGAGATGAAAAATGTGGACAGGGTCTCTACAAATAATCAAACACAAAGTCTCTACAATCTTTTAAAATCATTTTCCGGTCAGACCAACCTTCAGTTCCGGCAAGTGAATCACAATATCCATGTAAGAATAGCGGAGGTGTCTACTCAAGGGGCTAAAATCATGGCAAATGAATGGGTAGATGTGTCCGTATCTGGCACAATTACGGACGATGAGGGTTCACCTTTGCCAGGTGCTACCATAACTGTGCAAGGTACTACATCTGGCACAGTTTCTGATTTGGAGGGCAACTATTCCCTTACCGTTGAAGAAGGGTCTACCTTGGTTTTTTCTTACATCGGTTACAAAGTCCAAAATATTAAGATTGGTAATCAGTCTACTTTAAATATAAGGTTAGAACTTGATGCTTCTGCCTTGGAAGAAGTAGTTGTGGTGGGTTACGGTGAAGTTAAAAAAAGTGATTTAACAGGTGCTGTTGGCTCAGTAAATTCAGAAGCTATTGTCAGGCAAAATCCCGTTCAGGCAGCAAGGGCACTACAAGGGCAGGTAGCAGGTGTCAATGTCAATAAAATAAATTCCCGGCCAGGTTCAGATTATACCATCGACATTAGAGGTCTTCAATCTATCGGTTTTAGTAATGAACCCTTGATTGTGATCGATGGGGTAATGGGAGGAAGATTAAATACCCTAAACCCTAGTGATATTGCTTCCATGGATGTTTTGAAAGATGCTTCATCTTCGGCCATTTACGGTGCTCGAGGTGCCAATGGGGTAATAATTATCACTACTAAAAAAGGGGTTAAGGGCAAAACAAAAGTAACCTATGAGGGATATGCAGGTGTCAAAACACCTGCCTTTTTACCCGATCTAATGAATGCCCAGGAGTTTTACACTGCCTACAACGATGTGGTATTGGCTGAAAACCCTAATGCTCAGGTGATTTGGACTACCGCACAGTTGGATAATGTTCAAAGTGGAAGATCAGTGAATTGGGTGGATCAGGTTACCGACCCATCGCTTCAGACCAGCCACGTGGTAGCACTTTCAGGAGGAAATGAAAACACCACCCATTATTTCTCTACTGGCTATTTGAACGAAAAAGGAAATGTACTTTATACCGGTTTTGAAAGGTTCAATTTAAAAGGAAGTGTGGATAGCAAATTGAATAATATTGTTAAAGTTGGCTTTAATACTTATTATACCTATAGTAAATTAAGCACGGGTTCATTTGAAACCCTTCGGAATGCCTACAGGGCAAGACCTACAGGCACCATCTATTATGATGATTTGAGCAATCCCACCGAAACCAATGATAAAAATGTAGACGGATACGCTTTTTGGATGGGTATCAAGGATACTCAAGTCAACAATCCCTTGACAGAAGTGGCCGCCAAAAATTTTCAGGATGAAACCAGGGTTTCCAGTTTTCTTGGAAATGGATATGTTGAACTGACCCCTTTTGAAGGGTTTTCGTTTAGGTCTTCTTTGTCGGCTTCAGTATTTAACAGCAGGAGAGGGGAATTCCGTGGAGCAGATTCCAAAAGTCGGTTGAATAGACTTCCTAGTGCAGGCAATGATTTTAACTTTAATGGTTCCTATACCTGGGACAATATCCTTAATTATAAAATTAAAACGGGCCTGCATGATTTGAATTTTACGGCGGTACAGAGTGCCCTTCAGGAAAGATTTGAAACTTCTACGATCCGGGTGGAAAACCTGGCCTATAACTCAAGTTTTTATGCTTTGAATACTGCGGCCCAAATCAACCAGGTGGGCAGTGATTTGGTAGAAAGATCCATTCTTTCCTACATGGGCCGATTAAACTATATATTTAATGACAAATACTTGGTGACCCTCACGGGTAGGTACGATGGGTCCTCCGTTTTAGCAGCGGGCAATCAATGGGCCTTTTTTCCATCAGCAGCCATTGCCTATAGGATTGGTGATGAGGAATTTATTCAAAACTTGAATTTATTTTCAGATTTAAAACTGAGGTTTAGTTATGGCAGGGTAGGTAATGACGTGGTAGCTCCTTATAGTACACAGGCCTATTTAAATAGAACTGCCTATGATTTTGGCGGAAACCCAGCATTTGGCTATGCCCCAAGAAATATCGGTAATGCTGATTTGAAATGGGAAAATAGCGAAGAATTTAATTTTGGGATCAATATGGGATTTTTGGAAAATAGAATCAACACAGAAGTTGAATTGTACAATAAAAAAACCAATGATCTGATCCAGAATGTGGCCATTCCTACTTCACTAGGTTTTAATACTGTAACATCCAATGTAGGCAAATTGCTCAACAGAGGCGTCGAAGTAACCATTAATTCGGTGAATGTCCAAACCCAAAATTTCAGATGGAATACCTCTATTAATTTCTCCTCTAACTATAATGAAATTTTGGAATTGTATGGTGGTACGGTTCAGGAGGACATTGCCAATCGACTTTTCGTAGGCCACTCCCTAAGGTCCAATTATTATTATGAATTTGATGGAATTTGGCAATTGGATGAAACTGAAGAAGCCTTATCCTATGGTCAGGTCCCTGGATCAGTAAAAGTGGTGGACCAAAACAATGATGGTTTGATTTCCTCATCTGAAGGAATAGATGACAGGGTTATCCTGGGAAATCAGTTACCAAAATGGATGGCAGGTATTAGCAACATTTTCACCTACAAAGACTGGGATCTTTCCATTTTTATTTATACCAGACAGGGCGTTCAGTTCAGGAACAGCTTGTTGCAGGGTACTATGGGAGATTTAACTAGTAACCGCTACAACAGGTTAGACCTTAATTACTGGACGGAAAACAATCCTACAGATGATTATTATGGGGTATGGCAAAACAATCCTTTCAGGGAAGCCATCCAATATAAAGATGCTAGCTTTTGGAGGATATCGAACATCACTTTGGGATATACTTTACCCAGCTCCATGCTCAATGCCATAAAATTCAGCAATTTGAGGTTATATGGGCAAGCCAACAATGTTTTTGTTTTTACCAAGGAAAAAAATACATGGATGGACCCTGAATTCAATTCTGGTACCTATCAAGATGATGTTCCCCATTCCATTTTCCAATTTGGTGTAAGTGCATCCTTCTAATTTTCCCTCCTGAAACTTAAAATATTATAAAAATGAAAAAATATAACCTTCAATATATCGTACTGTTTTTTCTACTGATGTTTAGTGGAACGGGATGTCAGGATTTCTTAAAAGAAGAATCCATTTCCAATATTACAACTGATTCCTACATAACCACAGAATCTGGGTATGAGGATTTGATTAAATCTTGTTATCCCTTATTACGGGACTTTGTCCTTCAATATCCCATCGCTTTACCAGGGACTGACCTTTTTCAAAATGGGCTCTGGAGTGTCAAAGCAGTAGGGCAGGGACCTGCGCTTGACACCTATGTGAACATCACCTCAGAATCCTTTATTGGACCCTGGGATATATTTTATCGCGAAATTGGCCGTACCAATGCTGCTATAAGCAGGGCGGACGACATTACATTTGCGAACCCTGCTACCAAAGCAGTCAGGGTAGGCGAAGCCAAGTTCTTGCGAGCCCTTTCTTATTTTTATTTGGTTCAGACTTGGGGTGATGTTCCGATGCCTCTGGATGAAACCATAACGGCCAATAAAGCGGTAGTAAGGGAACCTTCTGCCAATATCTATACCCAGATCATAAATGATCTGACGGAGGCAGAAGCAGATCTTCCTGCTGTTGCCTCCGATTATGGAAGGGTAACTAAAGGAGCAGCGCAATTTCTTTTGGCAAAAGTATATTTGACGCGTGGCTGGAATTTTAATAATTCATTAGGTGGGAATCCGGATGATTTTAATAAAGCTTTGGGGTATGCGGATAAGGTAATTGCAGCCTATCCTTTGGTGGAAGACTATGCTACCCTTTTTCCCACTAGATCTGAAAATCCCCTTACCCAATATTCTGGTCCCCAGGATCCGAGAAACAGTGAGGTGGTATTTGCAATTCAGTACAACAATGATGTTCTGACAAATGCCATGGAAGGAAACAATAGAGAACCGGGCAATTATTACCATTCTATTTTTCCGGGAAACGAGGAGTTGGTAGGCAGCAAAGGAAGAACCAGTGATTATAACCGGCACCTAAGTCCAAATGAGCCTACTCCATCCCTGTACAGGCTGTTTGATCCTCAAGAGGATAGTAGGTATGCACATAATTTTCTAAGAGTGATCTATGCCTTACAACCCGTAAATAATTATGCGTATAGTTTCGATGATCCAAGCTTGACGGTGAGCTATGCTATAGGTGATACTGTTGCCTATTGGACGCCATGGAACCAGCCGGCATTGGGAACAGATAAGGGTATAGATGAAGGAGGAACAAAAAATTATGCGGTAATGAATCATGAGCAAATAATCAGCGGTGAGGCCATTTCCAGGCTAACGGCATTCAGACCTTCCATGTGGAAATTTTGGGAGCCAAACATCCCTTATGGTGATGGGCATGGCACTTTTGACTTTGCATTATTCAGGTCTGCTGAGGCTTACCTTTTGGCTGCAGAGGCCATTGTCAAAGGTGCATCCGGAGGCGCATTGGGTGGGGCGGATCTTTATTACAATAAAGTATTGGATAGAGCTGTAGGTGAAAATGTGAATCCACAAAAGGCGAAATTTCCTGAAATTCTCAGTTCATTAGAAACCGAGTCTTACAGGGCTACTCCCACTACAATTTCCATTGATATGATCCTTGATGAAAGTGCCAGAGAATTGATGGGGGAATTCAACCGTTGGTTTGATTTGAAAAGAACAGAAAAACTGATCGAAAGAACAACGAAGTACAACTTTTGGACCAAGGCCAATGGTGCGTTGTCTGAAATTCATTTGCTGAGGCCTATTCCTCAGCATGAGATTGATAGGTCTCAACCGGCTATTTCACAAAATCCTGGTTACTAGTAGAGGAAATTGATTGTATAAAGCTGTATTAAAACGGGAAGCTTTTAGTTTCCCGTTTTAATTTTAGGCAAGAGTTCTACCCGGTTTTTAGCCCGAAGAAAAGAATTAAATCCGAAATATGCCATAGACATTCTATTACGTGATGATCCGCCGCGGCGGACAAAATCAGCCACTTCGTTGCTATAACTCAGTCTCCAAATAGCCTGATTTTCTTGTGATTACACCACTCCCTGAGAAAGGTCAGGACAGGCATTACGAATCCTATTGCATAATCCGGGTTAAAGCCTGAATATCAGGATCCATACCTCGAATTTGATAATGGTTTCTGAAATATTTGTACCTGAAATCAAAGCATTTACTTATTTTTGATTGTGTCCATACCCAAGACCTGAAGTAAGAAATTCCCGGATGGGATTATATAAGTCCCTGCTTTCTTGAACTTAAAAAAACTCAAATAAGCCATGATAAGAGTACTTCTCTTTTTCCTGTTGACCCTCCTTCTCCAAAACGAGAGCTTTGGTCAATTAGCAGAAACCCATAAAGGCCCACTGATCTATCAAAACAGCCTGGGTTCAGCAGCTGCTGTTGGCGATTGGGTGATGGAAGGCCCAGGCAAGGTGGAATTCAAGAATGGCTGGATGGAGATGTATGCTCCCGATGAAAAATACCACCATGTTTTTTGGTGTCCGGTAGATTTTCCCGGTAGTTTTATTGCGGAGTGGGAAGCCCAAAACCTGAACACTGAGGCGGGTTTGTGCATCCTATTTTTTTCTGCGCAAGGAAAAAATGGAGAAGATATTTTTGATGCGTCTTTTCCCTTGAGAGATGGTACCTTTAGTCAGTACACCAAGAGTGAAAAATTAAACGCTTACCACATCTCCTATTATGCCAACGGGAAGGGCAATCCCGGAAGAGACATTTCGCACCTAAGGAAAAATAGTGGGTTTCATCTGGTGCAGCAGGAGGAACCCGGAATTCCGGTAGCATCAAAAGAAATCCATAAGCTTAAATTGGTGAAAGACGGTTCAAGAATTATAATGTATGTAGAGGATCGGAAAATTATTGATTGGACAGACCAGAAGGAATATGGTCCTGTATTACAGGAAGGAAAAATAGGTTTTAGGCAAATGCAGTGGACGCATTTTCGTTACAAAAACTTTAAAGTTTGGGAGCTATCCAAATGAAAAATTCTAAAAATAATTTATACGATTTAAATTTCAAGCCTAACCAATTCCAGCTGTTTCTTAAATTTTGTTGGATTGTTCTATTTGGTTTTATTTTCTTCGGATGCGGTAATAATGACAAGAAGCCAATCTTTGATGAATCCTATGGATTGAAAGTGGTACATCCACGTTACTTAGACTATCCAAAACCTTCTTCTGGCATGAGTGTGCAGATGAATCCGCCAGTTTTGAAATGGCCAGCTTTAAAAGGGGAGAATATCCGCTATGATGTTAGGCTATCACCTGAAATGGATTTTTCTGTCTCAAATAAAATACTGGAAATAAAGAATAGCCCTTGGGCAATATTCAATCCACATCAAAAATTGGCATCCGGTCCCTGGTATTGGCAATACAGGAAAAGCGGGGAAGAATGGTCTAAAGTACAGCATTTTGTGGTAGAATACGGAGCTGTTCCAATGGTATCGCCTTCAGCAGATCAATTTTTAAAGGCATTGCCAAAACAACACCCAAGAATTCTTGCTACCAAATCAGAACTTGCCCTACTTCGTCAACTGCAGCCCAATGAAGATATCAGGGCCATTATAAGGAATGCAGAAAAAGCGCTTCTTATGAGGATTCCTAAGGAGCAGGATGGAATGCCCCAACGAAAAGGGGACGAGGAGGAACAGGAAAGAAAGCTTCATCTTGATGCTAGCAAAGAGCTGGGCACCCAGGTTTACGATGCGGTTGTTTCCCTCTCCGAGGCTTATGTTTTAAGCGGCAAGGAGGAATACGCCGAAAAAGCGCTTCAAATAGGTTTTGAAGTAAGCAAGTGGGATCCAAGGGGCGTATCGAGTACCAATGATTTTAGCGATGCACGCTGCATGCTGGCGATGGCAATGGTATACGATACTTTTTATCACAGACTCAGTGAGAATCAAAAATCAACCTTGCTAGAATCTATAAAACCTAGGGCATCTCATTTTTATAAGGACTGGGTCAATAACATAGAGGCAAAGGTCTTGAGCGGTCATGTATGGCAGCATATTCTTCATTATTTTTTTCAAACTTCTTTGGCAATTTGTGGGGATGAACCCGATGCTGCTGAATGGTTGGCTTATGCCTATGAATTGTTTCTGGCAAAAGCACCTGTATTGGGTGGTATGGACGGGGGATGGTCAGAAGGCGTTTCTTATTTCAGAATGAACATGGAAACCATGATAGACATCCCTTTGTACATTAAAAAATTTACAGAATTTGATTTTATTAATGCCCATCCCTGGTACCAAAACCAGGCCGACTGGATGATCTACCACATTCCTCCGGGTGCTGCATCAGACGGTTTTGCGGACAATGCAGAAGAAGTGAATGTACCGGGTGTCGATTATGTCGCCTTTGCGCTGGAACTGGCAAAACTAATAGGGGATCCCAAAGCAGCCTGGTATGCAAACGAATGTTTAAAATACGATAAATCAGACCTTTCGGATGAGCCTATCCTCAGGTGGATACGGCTTACAAAAACCAACGATTTGCCCATTCCCGATCCACCGACTCATCTTGAGTTGCCAATGGGGAGGTCCTTTACCGATGTGGGCGTGGTGTCCATGCACAGTGAAATCACCCATACAAAGGAAAACCTGATGGTAGCCATGCGCTCCAGCCCCTTTGGCTCCTACGGCCACATGCTTTCCGATCAGAATGTTTTCAACATACTTTATGGGGGCAAAAAACTTTTTTACCGAACAGGTTATAAGGTATCTATGAAAGACCCTCATCGTACCGGCTGGTATCAGCACACCAAAAGTCAGAACGGTATATTGGTAGACGGGGAAGGCCAGCCCTACAGTACGGAAGCTTTTGGGTGGATTGCCCGATTCTTGCAGGGAGATGATCTGGCATATGCCAAAGGGGATGCCTCCCAGGCCTACCAAAGTAAAGAAACCGGAGAAGATTATTTCGTATTGAAAAACCACAGGCACTTAGTTTTACTGAAACCTGACGTGATACTTGTCTATGATGATCTAGAGGCCGCTAAGGAAGTGGATTGGTCATGGCTCATCCATAGCCTTGACGAAATGGTAATTGACAGGGAAAACCAAACTTTTTCCGTCGACCTGGAAAATGGCGTAGGAAAGGGGCGGCTCTGGGCTTCAGAAAGCCTGTCTTTTCATCTTAGCGATACTTTTGAGGTGGCAGCTGTGAATTGGAGAGAAACCCTCATGAAAGATGGTCGCCTAAAATCCTATGAGGATAACCAATATCACTTCAGTGCAAGCAATACGGAAAAAACGTCACAAATGCGGTTTTTTGCAGTGATTCAGGTTGGGCAGGAGGTCAACGATACCGAATTGCTGGAAGGAGAAATAATTAATGGAATCGCAGAAATTACAATTGGAAACTGGAGAATCAGTGCAAATTTAGATTCAGAGATGGATCCTGGTCTTCAAATCCAAAATAAAGCCACTGAAACGGGTTTTTCATCCCATGGAAATACGCTTCGTTTACGGAATCAAACCTTTAGTGGCAATTATTCAGGGAGTACGCGACTGGGAATTATAAAAGACAATTCCCCTTTATTCTTTGAGGTTAAAGATGAATTCCCCTATGAAATGCAATCTCGATTCAATTTTTTTCAAAACGGCAAACCGTAGCTAGCAATGGTTTTGCTTTATCAAGCTTATCATTAAACTATTAAACACCATTAAATATGAAAAGAATATTTTTGATTTTTATGCTGTCCGTTATAACGATTATTGGTACAGGAAGCTTTAAACTCCCCAGCAAACCAGGGAAGTTGGCACCGCCAAATTTTATATTTATACTTACTGATGATCAGGGCTGGAGCAGCACTTCAATAGGCATGGATGACCGGATTCCTGAATCAAAAAGTGATTATTATGAGACACCCAACATTGACAGGTTGGGCAGGGAGGGGATTCGGTTTACCAATGCCTATGCACCCGCAGCAATTTGCTCTCCCACCCGAAGAAGTATTCTTTTTGGACAGACCCCTGCAAGGCTTGGAGATGAAACCTTCTCCGAAAATCATCAGCCCTATTCCAAGGAGAAGCAAATCACCATTCCCTTTTTATTGAAAGCCATAGACCCGGGTTACAAGACTGCGCATTTTGGCAAGTGGGATTTAAGGGCTGAGATTTTCCCGGAAGATTTGGGCTATGATGAAAGTGATGGAGATACCCGCAATTCTCATGGTAATTTAATGACCAATAAAGATGAAAAATGGGATGGATTATTTATAAACGATGACCCCAAGCGGACGTCCTCGATTACCGGTAGAGCAATGAATTTCATGCAGCGACAGGTCAGAGAAGGCAATCCTTTTTACCTCCAAATTTCCCATTATGCCCCACATGTAGACATTCAGACCAGGCAAACTACCCTTGATAAATACCTGAATAAACCAAAAGGAGAAAAGCACAATAACCCTGGGTGGGCAGGTATGTTGGACGACATGGACCATACCATAGGAGAAATTATGGACGAGGTTCAACAACTTGGAATAGCAGGAAATACATACATCCTATTTATGGCTGATAATGGAGGGGTTGAATTTCTTCCTCCCGTTCCGTCTAAACGAAAAATGCTGCATCCTGACACTTTCGATAAACCCATGCGGAATTATCCCCTTCGGGGTGGAAAATGGACCCTCTATGAAGGAGGAATACGTGTGCCTTTTATGGTAAAAGGTCCTGGAATAGCTCCAGGAAAAATGAGCCACGAATCCGTGGGAGGCTGGGATATTTTACCGACCATTGGTGAATTGGCAGGTTATTCTATGCCTTTGCCGGAAGATTTAGATGGAGGAAGTATTGCAGGTATTATAAAATCAAATGGGGAAGGAAAGGTCAAGAGACAAAAGGATTACCTGGTTTTTCACCGTTACAGTGATGGGTATCCCCATTCTGCCATTATCCGGGGAGATTATAAAGCCATCAGGTTCTGGAAAACGGGCAAACTGGAGCTCTACAACCTGGCTACAGATTTTGGTGAATTAAAAGATTTGTATGGGACCGAGACAAGTAAAGCCAAGGAACTGGACCTCCAGATGAAAGCTTATTTAAAAGAAGTTAACCCTGTTTTATTTGAAAAATTATTGGCTTATTGATAATCCGGTTTTAATGAATTAGATGGAATTATTCATTAGAATAATTATAAGGAAGGTTGGAGTTCTGTTTTTGGGAAAACTTTCCAGCCATTCAAGGCATTTTTTAGCAGCAAAAAATATCTTTAAACCGAAATAGAAAAAACATAAAAGTCCAAAGGTTTCTTATTTTTTGTTTAATTTGAATTGGAATGAATATTACCTTTTGGCTACTTCCTAAGAGCGACCTGAATACCAGTGCAGGGACACAGCAATACTTAGCTTAGTGATGCGAAATAAGCAAGTTTTGAGTCCCAGTATTTCTGTCAGGGTTCATTTGTTGTATAAGAGCAGCATCCGAAAGAGAAGATGTACTTAGGTTTTATCAAATTTAAATATACAATTGAATCAAAAAACTTCTCTTAACTAAGATCTATGCAGGCCATTCAACCCTTTCACCTTGCTTTTCCAATCAGGGACATTGAAGAAACCAGGACTTTCTACCAGGATTTACTGGGTTGTGCAATAGGACGCAGTACCGAAAAGTGGATAGATTTCAATTTTTTTGGGCACCAACTTTCAGCCCATGTCAAGCCGGAAGAATTGTCGCAGGCCAAGGCCAATCAGGTAGATGGGAAAAATGTACCTGTTCGGCACTTTGGGGTGGTGCTCACCTGGGAAGATTGGCATACTTTGTCTGACAAACTCAAGGAAAACCAGCTTAGTTTTATAATCGAACCTTACATCCGGTTTAAGGGTGAAGTGGGAGAACAAGCCACCATGTTTTTTCTGGATCCCAGCGGCAATGCCCTGGAGTTTAAAGCCTTTCAGGATCCGACCCAAATTTTTGCCAAATAATTTTGACTCGTTCCTGAGGAAAGGAGTGTAAATCCTACAACTCAGACACGCAAATCGGGACAGTACCTTACTGGTTATCAATTGGTGCTGAAAGGTAACTGTCCACTTGAATTGGGAAAGGAAATACAACAGGATTTTTAAAAAAAGTTTTTAGTTTAAGAAAAATTCATTATTTTACTATCGTTAATTTATTTTCCATTTAATTGATACACCATGTTATTTCCCCTAATTGCCTATGCCTACGGCGTGCTTTACCTGGCCATTATTGCTGCTGCCATTTATTTTATTTTCACCTGGGTCAACCGATATTTTATACTCAAAAAAGAACAAAATGATTTATTAAGGCAGATTGTCCAAAAAATGGGCAAGGGTGGAATGTCATGATCAAACTCAATAAAGTTAACTCTATTGCCATCATTTGTAGCAATTATCAGCAATCCCTGCAATTTTATACGGGTGTTTTGGGCTTTAGATTGGAAAAGGAAGTTTACCGGCAACCCAGACAATCCTTCAAGGCAGATTTATCACTAAACGGACAGTATACGCTGGAGCTTTTTTCATTTCCTGAACCTCCAGCAAGGGTTTCCCGATCGGTAGTGGCAGGGCTCAGGCACTTGGTCTTTGAAGTAGATCAGATAGAAGAGGCCATAAGCTTATGAATTGGAAAAACAGACAAACAGGAAGTGAATCTCCGTTTATTCTTTTAGGACCTTTTAAGCTTCGGCTGCCCTTTATCCATTATCGCTTTGAGTGGTCGGTTTATCTTCAGGGCCTCTTGATGTGTGCTGTGGATTTGGCTGCGATACCCTTGATGATGGATTTGCTGGGCATGCCTTTCGAAGCAGCGATTGCCATAGTGATTTTGAATGGATTACTTTATTTGATTCACCATTTGCTTGGTGATCCAGTCGTTCCGGGTTGGATTACCCCGGCCATACCCTTACTGATTCTTTTTGTCGAGCAATTTCCTCAGGGTCCCGAACGCGTTCAGGCTTTAATGGCTTTTCAGTTTTCTCTTGGTTTTTTAGCTATATTTCTTGGTGCCACAAAACTGGCCAAATTGGTGGTTCGCCTGATTCCTCCCGCCATTAAATCAGGCATTATCATGGGTGCCGGTCTGGCTGCTATAGCCACAGTTTTTGAAGATGGGGCCCGTTTTGACCTGTTTCCATTCAGTATATCCATTGCGGTGGGCATTGCTTTTTACCTGATCTATTCCAGGCATTTTGGGCAATTGCAAAAAAGGAATAAGGTTTTTGGAATGATCGCCAAGCTTGGTATCTTCCCCATCATTTTGTTGGCCGTATTTCTCGGACCTGTGTTCAATGAGGCGCCCTGGCCAACTATAGAATGGGGCTTTACTCATCCAGATTTTGCCCTGATGATCAACCAATATACAGTTTTAGGTGTGGGTCTCCCACCAATCAGTGTTTTTATCAGCGCCATACCCACGGTATTGGCAGCCTATATCGTGCTTTTTGGGGATGTACTTCAAAGCCAGGCCATCCTTGCTGAAGCTGATGAAATCCGAAAAGATGAAAAAATAGATTACAACCCCGACAGGGCCAACTTGTTGTTTGGCGTAAGGAATTTGGGTATGAGTATATTTGGCCCGGACATGACCATGGCAGGACCGCTATGGGCTGCCATGCACGTGGTAATAGTGGAACGCTACAAGCAGGGACGTAAAGCCATGGATTCCATTTTGGAGGAGCCGGCTCCTTCCGTTGGGGTACCAATACCGGGCTATTATTGCTGCCCATTGTGAGTCTTGTAAAACCTATTTTAGGCATAGCCCTTGCCCTCACTTTACTGATTCAGGGATTTGTTAGCGTAAGGGTAGGGGTGCTTGAGGCCTCAAATCAAAAGGACCTTGGAATTGCCGGCATCATTGCGGCTGTTCTGGTGGTAAAGGGCGCCACATGGGCTTTCTTAATCGGTATCCTACTTACCCTATTAATATATGGTTCGAGGTTTTTTCACAACCATGCCGAAGACCTAGAGGCAAATGACAGTAAAAAAAGAATAAATACTTTCAAAAATAACGATTTCGAATATGAAAACCAATGCCGCCGTATTGTACGAAATGGGAAAAGCTGGACCTTACTCCAGTTCTAAGCCGCTTTCTGTAGAAGAAGTAGATTTGGAGGGTCCCGGTGTTAATGAAGTGATGGTGAAAATAAAGGCTGCGGGATTATGTCATTCCGACCTATCGGTGATCAATGGTAACCGCCCTAGACCCCTTCCGATGGTTTTGGGCCATGAAGCAGCCGGGGAGGTGGTGGAATTGGGCCAGGGAGTTGATCGTCTTAGCATTGGAGATCATGTTGTTTTTGCATTTATGCCTTCTTGTGGTCATTGCCCCAGCTGTGCGACTGGTAGGGCAGCACTTTGTGAACCTGGAGCAAAAGCCAATGGTGAAGGCGTCTTAATGGGGGGCCATAAAAGGATAAATAAAGAAGCGATGTACTATCACCATCACCTTGGGGTATCGGGCTTTTCCGAGTATGCGGTCGCATCTGTTAACTCCCTTGTGAAAATTGATAAGGATATTTCTTTTGACATCGCTGCGCTATTTGGTTGCGCAATTATGACCGGTGTAGGTACACTTGTAAATACCGCACAGATAAGACTAGGAGATTCTGTTCTCGTGGTTGGATTGGGGGGAGTGGGTCTTTCTGCTATTCTTGGCGCCAGAGCAGCTGGGGCCAGACAAATTATAGGGGCAGACATCAACCCCGATAAACGTCAAAAAGCCTTGGAGTTGGGGGCTGATGCAATAATCGATGCAGCTGATCCCCATGCATTGGAAATGTTGAAAGCAATAACCGGAGGGGGAGTGGATATAGCAGTTGAATTTGCCGGAGCCATTTCTGCCCTGGAATTTGCCCTGGAATCGACCAAAAGAGGTGGAACTACCATCACTGCTGCTTTGCCTCACCCGGAGGCAAGGCTAAGCATATCACCTGTAGCATTGGTAGGGATGGAAAAAACAATCAAAGGGTCTTACCTCGGCAGTTGCGTCCCCAGCCGAGACATCCCCAATTACCTGGAATTGTATAAAAATGGCAGACTTCCGGTGGAGAAATTGATTTCACATCGAATTTCATTAGGACAGGTAAACGAGGGCTTTGAAAGAATGGCCAAAGGGGAGGGCATCAGGCAGGTCATTTTATTTGAGTAATGCCAATCAAATTTTTGATTATTCCCTATAAAGCCCTTTCTAAAATTAATTTAGAAAACCCTAAACTTTCAACCTTAAAAAGGTCGTCATTTTGGAGAAAATGCCAAATTTACCCTGTGATAAAAATAAATTCATAGTCTGAATCTTTTATTTATTAGGGAATTCGTAAAAATCCTGATTCCATTTAGCCCATCCCTACCATTTTCAAAAGTTGATTTTTTCCTTCATGTGACCTCTTGCTTAAGAATAGAGCGGTGGCCTTGTTTCCCATTTTCCCTTGGTAAAATCAGGAAAATCTACCGGTCTGCTTTTATCGGCTACCGAAGTTCCAGTGAGTGGGATAATGGCAGCACTTGTTACCGAATCATACACATCCCAGTCCGGCTGTTTATTTTCCTGTAAGGCAAGGATCAGCCGGTGCCAATTGATAGGCGTTTGGGTCATTCCACCACTGCCATGTCCGCGAATGGCCCCTCCTGTCCTTTCCGGAGGGCTATAGTTTTTCATGATCTCATGCTCATATTCGGCTAAATAGGCCGTTGCAGGTTCCCATTGATGCTCCCTTGGGCTTCTTCCTTCGATGTAAATTCGCTGGGCATCTCTTTCCTTTAAATAAATCCCTTTGGTACCCTGGAGTCGGAAACTTTCCCTGGGGTGGGGGGTATGGGTGTCATGGATTAGGGTTACCATTTTTCCTTTTACCGTTCGGATTAACGAAGCGTTGTAATCTCCCAGGGCCATCTCTTTATCGGCATAAGGATGTTTTTCTCCGTATTGGGCTTTGGCATATTCATTGAGCATACCGGATTTCGTACTCATGGAGACCAGGTAATCAAACCTGTCCCCATGGTTGATATCCATTACAGGCATCATATTTCTCATGGGATGGTCGGGGTAGAGGTTGCCATTCTTGTCTATGGCAGGTTGTAACCTCCAGGGTTCTTCTTCCGGATTAAACTTCACCATTCTCAAGTCATGAATATAACCACTTTCTACATGGAGGACATCTCCTAATAGTCCTTTTCGCACCATATTCAACATGGTCAGGTCTCCAAAACCGCCCAATACGATGCTGGCCCACTTCCCGGTGCTTTCAAAAGTTTCTACCAGTTCCCATGCTTCTTCAAGCGTCTGAGCAAGGGGTACCTCGCAGGCCGCATGTTTTCCATTTTTCATGGCAGCCAGGCATACGGGAGCATGGGTATCCCAGGGCGTAGCACATATTACAGCATCCAGCTCTTCCTCTTCGCATAACCTGATAAAATCTGTTGGGCCCTTATCATAAAGTTTGGGGCTAGGTTGACCGGATTCCTCAATCCATCTTTTGGCCCGGTAAAGGTTTCCGGTATCGATGTCACAAATGGCAGGAATTTCTACGCCAGCTATTCCAAGTGCGGTGTCAAGATGGTAAGACCCTCTGCCACCAATACCCACAAAACCCAGTCTTAGGTTTTTTTTGAGGCCCAAAGCCATGGATTGATTTGACAGCAACCCTGCTGAAATACCTCCCAGGGCCAATGTTGATAGTTTTAGGAAATTTCTGCGGTCCAGACTATTCATAATATCTTTCTTTAAATTTTAAATGTATTGAAAACTAACGGAGGAGTCCAGGATACCATTTTTCAGCATTGTATCTGTAAATCTTATCGACCACCACCTTAGGCAACTTTAAGCATTTAAATGTACCTTTGACTTTCGGCACATTCATTTCATCGTCAGCGGTGAAAAATTGCCAATGCCTCAACCAAACCTCGTGGGCATGTGCCGCAATCTCATCAGGGTCCGTCAATCCTTTGGCCTGTATATCCGATGCTCCCGTTCTCAAATCCGTTCCATAGACAAGCCTGTTCTGGTATTTAATGAAAAAGTCATGTACCCCTTCCCAGTTGGTGATTGCTTGGTATTGCAGGTGTGAAATTCGCTCTGCCATATCCACCGCCATATTGGGATACTTGTCGAGCCTTTTTGCCAATTCATTGACATCATATTCCAAACTTCCCAAATGCGCGCCAACGAACCTTAGATTAGGATTATTCGCCAACATTTGATCTCTAGCCCCGATCTGGTCCTCATAGGTAGGAAGTTCTGGGAAATTATACATGTGATACTTCGGGTTTTCACTAAAATAATCTATATCACCCTTTACCGTCATATCTTCTAGTGGCAACCAGGTGTTTTTGGGTTCACCAAGATGACCCAATAAGGTGATGTCTTTATCAATCAGAAGCTGTAGGATGGCGTCAAACCTGCTATCGCTGATCATTACCAATTCACCGTTTTTATCCTTTAATTCCATCCCTATGTTTTTCCAAACCTTTACTGCGATGGCTCCATTGGAAATGGATTTTTCCAAATAGGCCAAGGTTTTGGCTTCCCAATCTTTATCATTGAATCCTTCCAGGGAAAATGTCGTGGCATAGGAGACTACATCAGGAAATTTGCGAACGATTTTTAAAGAAAAATCCTCTTGGTCTTCCGGTGTCCTGTTTGGTGAGGAATATACACTTACGTTCAGCAAGCCGAAGTTATCCTTGGCCGCCTGCTTTATGAAAAGGGTATCGAAATCGGTTCGCAGATGTACATGGGTATCAAATTTTTTTAGACCCTCAAAATCCTCCAGAGAATAGTAGGCTTCATCCATATGTTCAGCCACTTTCTCCTGATTTTTGGGTGATTGACAGAAAGTGAAAAGCACAATCAGGCATAAGGGGAAAATAAACGATTTAACTCTTCCGGTATTTTTTTTCATGGTTTTAGCTGGATAGTTTTTGGTACTTTGTATTTATTAAATTTTAAAGATTAGCTGAGAAGCCGAGGCTTATACCTGGGTTTATTAAAAATATCTTTGCTTTTCAACTTCCCCCGTATCTTTGGATGCTTTAATTTAGCCAAAGGAATTATTTATTTTGCTATTTATTTGATATTTTTATCTACTGATGACAATGCCGACAGAAGATTAGTGATAACGGTTTGAAGAAGATGGCTAGGTAGGAGTAAAGTTGTTCTGCTACCTAAAGGAAATGGAAAAACGTTACCAGGTAGCGATCAAAAATGATTTTTCTTTATTTTTAAGAGCTTTTCAAGGGAGCCTTGAAAAATGGTAGGTGGTAAAGAGATTAAATTACGCCATTTATTAAAGTTGCGGCTAAGATCGACTTCGCTGCTAGTGTTCTCTTCGGAAATATTTTCACTGTGGTAAAGGATGAAAAATTATACCGTTTAGTATCTCTTCACTAGGTGAGAAAAAGAAAGAGGTGTTATACGAAATCGATGTTCTTTTCCCAATGGCAATCACTCAAAATAATTAATGTGATGATGAACCTAAAATATATTTCAGATAGTACAGGCAAAACAACAGGCGTATTTATTCCAATCTCTGAATGGATCGAGCTTAAAGCAAAATACAATGGCATAGATCAGGAAAAGATTGATATTCCAGATTGGCAAAAGGAAGAAGTGAGAAAACGTCTTGATAACCTTATAAACAATTCTGAGCAAGCCCTGGATTTTGATTCAGCTATGGATAGTATAGAAAAAGACCTGTAGATGTTCAGTTCTGAACTTTTACCATTTGCCAAAGAAGATATTTCAGAAGCGGCATCTTGGTACAATTCCAAGCAAAAAGTTTGGGTAAGCGTTTTATTCAGGAAGTAAGGAACAAAGTATTACTCATTAGAAAAAATCCTAAAATCTCTTCTGTTCGGTATGATGCTGTCCAAACTGCTGTATTGGATGTATTCCCTTTTATGATTCATTATACCGTGGATAATCAAAAGAAAACCGTTATTATCGTTGCGGTATTTCACACTTCAATTGACCCCAATAAATGGAAAAAGAGAAAATAAAACCCAATTCGAAGGATTTGTAGAACTATCTGGGTTCATCAACAAGCCTCCTCACCGGAGAGATTATTTACCCGGTCCTCTGGTATAATCTTTCATGTGCCCGATCTGAGCCATCTTTGTTGGCAGCCTCCGTCATTTGAGTACCTGTCCCGAAAGTGAAACAATCGGGAAAGCCTCCGTATTTGTAATTTATTTCCTTGTCAAAGAACAGTTAGTTCAGGTAGGGGAATGGCAAAGCTTTTGTTGTTTCCGGATTGCATGAAATATCAAGGGTTCCCCTTATGCGATTGTTACTTTTTTGCTGCAGGCCCGCCCTGAGTGGAGTCAGTTGTCAAAAAAGTAACCAACCTGTCCTGAGACGTCAGAAAACCCCGCCACTGAGCATCTTTTCAGCTAAAATTTAAGTCCACCCGCACACAGGCAAACTCCTCTGTTTTTGGTTTTTCTGTTTGCGTTCCTTATTGGATGGTACCTGAACCAAAAAACCTCGTCAAACATGCCTGTGCCCTTGCCTGCCACTGCATAAATTTCTTAACGCCGATAAGCTGCAAGGCGGAAATTTATTCGATCAGTTATTTATAAAATAAGGAAGGTCAATAAATGGGCATCCGAACGGGACCCAATCTTCAATCTGATGCAGCTTACGGATGCTCCCCAAGTAGCCCCTCTCAATCAATAAAGTTTAGGGCTTTGACGTACGTGTCTAATCCTTAAAATCCTTATTTCCTTAGCATTAAATTTGTAGGTTATTCTGAAGATGTGTGTTTCAAAAGCTCGGAAACTACCTTCATTATACATTTTAAACTTGTCGGGAGGATACTTCTCAGGATGGTTCGGCAACTCTTCTATCTTTTCTAGGATGGCATTTTCCACATTTGCAGCTTGTGGGATCGATTCCTTACTGATCCATTCGAGGGCATTAGCGATATTTTCAAGGGCCTGTTTATCCCAGATTATTCTAATCGCCATGAGCGAATCTTTTTAACAGCCTCATTATGTTCAATATACTTCCCCTGAGCCATGGCTGTGTCCGCTTCATCGAGTTCTTTGTTGTATTGTTGCATGTTTCCCTCCACCAAAACCTCATTTAGGGTGGCTTCTAGCTTAGCAATTGCATCCTCGTCAAGCTGCATGATCTTTTCAATAATGGTGTATTTTTTTGTACGTAAATCCATAATTGCAATTCTTTTAATAAAATTAAGCTGTCTTTATAGTTTTCCAGCGTACTTTTATCAGGTGACATTTAGTTTTAGTAGAATTTCACTTTCCCCATTACATCTTATTTGACCTAGGTAAGTGAGGTTATATGTTATTAAATATAGCACCTTTCTTGATTGCATACAACTAATCAAACCTAAGGTAATCAGGGGATTCCCATAGTGCCAACACCATTATATACTCCTTTGTTTTTACTTCTTTTGCAGGTTCTTCCCTAAAAAACAGGCTATCCGAAATTTCTAGTGTAAGTATGCTAAATACATCGTACCTGCCCTGAACTTATTTCAGGGGTACACCTCGCCACCTTCTGTGCCGTCATTGGAGAGACCTGTCCTGATTTTAGTCAGGATAAATATAGAAATATCCCGGCTCTTCTGCTACTACTTCTTGGTACAATCTTTCATGTGCCCGATCTGTGCCGTCCTCATAGGCAGCC
>Ga0222654_1000501_pt1 | contig 25527 bp, 17 predicted proteins | sample AntAcemetagen421_FD_179805 | JGI IMG/M metagenome (GOLD analysis project Ga0222654, IMG submission 179805) | Saline water microbial communities from Ace Lake, Antarctica - #421 | ecosystem: Environmental > Aquatic > Non-marine Saline and Alkaline > Saline | place: Antarctica: Ace Lake...
GGGGGGGGGGGGGGGGGGAGCTGTGAGAACCTCTATTCCTGCCTTACCATAAGCTGATCGAATACATCGCCTTTTTGGGATACAATTTTTATAAAATACCGCCCATTTAGCCGCACCGCAAAGAATGAACAACCCGAAGTCAGTAAAGGTTCGATCTTATGATTTATACGTAATAGCATGATAATCAGTTATTATTGGATCCTAAAGAGGATTAGACGAAATTTGATCAGGATGTTGCGTTTAATTAATACTTAGACGTAATTAAGACAGTTAGCCGAAAGGCCTAACTAGAAAACTCACCTGAATCATGAAAACGTCTCTCCTCCTCTTCGCCGCTGCGACCCTAGCTCCTACCTTGGTCCTCGTCGGCCTCAGCACCACCGCCGCCTTCGGCCTCGCCGCTACCGTCGGAATTTCCGCCATGTTAATCCAAGACTACGGCCCCAAACTTTCCTACCACCACAAACTAGCGAAGGTGAAGTGCGTCACGAGTCCGGAAAAGAACCCGTTTGCGGCGTGATAACTCTCTACTGGCTCGTCCAGTTGTTTCGAACCCCGGGCCGGTCCTTCACTGGATCTCCCGGGTTTTTTGTGCCCCCCCGCCCCTCCTCCCCACCAGTCCCACCGGGACGAAAATTGGAGGCCAAAAAGTGGATCAGGCTAAAGGGCCTATCGCCCAAACACGCCTGCGCAGGTTGAACGGGCTCTCTGCGTAAGGTGGGACGGCCAGCGAAATTGGCTCACAATGCGCGCTTCCCGGTTCACGAGATCGATCTTCGGCTGCCCCTTCGCCACTCCGCCGTCGCTCATGCGCGCCAACCTCAGGCATGAGGCTGTTTTATTGCCAACAAAGGGCACAAAAAGACTCGGTTGAGTGGCCTTCGTTATAACTTCGGCGGGAAAAAGCCCGATGTTGACCTATTGTTTTATTAAAAAGGTCACCCGAGTGATGGCGCGGGCGGCAGAGCTCAGGTTTTGTGCCCTTTTGTGGCTAAAATTAATTCGAAATTCCTCACATTGACGCCTGCGCGCCGTCGCTGAACTCCCTCAAAGCCCCGGCAGGTCCTCATCCCTCCGGAGACGAACCCTTGGAAACTGAGCGGCTTCCCCTATTAGTCTTCGCCCCACTGATTGACTCTGAGGCTTGCGAGCGCGGGAGAGACTCTCCTTTTTCTTCCCATGCTGAGACTTAAGTTACGTTCCGAACAGCGCCATGGTGTAATCGGTTTGATCGGCTCGATTCTGCTTTCCCTCACTGCGGTCGGACAAGATTCGGCGATAGACTTGGAGGCCATTCAAAGTGCGCTGATTCCCAAACGGGAAGTCGGAGCAGATGTATTTATCGCCGAAAATCCGACTTATGACGGTCGAGGTGTCATCTTGGCGGTGTTTGATACTGGAGTTGATCCGGCCGCGCCTGGTTTGCAGATCACCACGACCGGCGAACGTAAGGTGATCGACATCATTGACGGATCAGGGAGTGGCGACGTGGACACTTCGAAGATCGTTGAACTGAGTGAGGGCGGGACTTTGGCTGGACTCACGGGATTAAGCCTGAGCCTGCCGGACCACGTTAAAAATCCCTCCGGGGAATTTCGGCTGGGCATGAAACCGGCCAATGAACTCTTTCCGCGTGCCGTGCTTGCCCGGCTCAAGGCCCAAGTTGAAGCGGAGTGGGCCGCGGAGTTGGCCCTGCTTCGTCACCAGGCCGAGCGAGCGGACAACACCGATTTGGCCGCGGCGGAAAAAATTGCCCCCGCAGACCGTACCTTGGCCCAGCGTGATTTGATCGCGCTCAACTCCGCCCGAGAGAACCTTGAAGCAGGCTATGCCTCTGCCGGCCCCGGATTGGTCTACGATTGTGTGCTATGGCATGACGGCACCGACTGGCGCGTGATTGTTGATGTGAATCGCAATGGCGACCTGGCGGATGATCTTGTCCTCCGCCCCTACGGCATTGCCGGTGAATATGGGACCTTTGATTCCACGACCAATGCGACCTATGGCGTTCAAGTCTACGAAGAGGGCGATCTCCTTTCCATCGTCACCATCGCGGGACCTCACGGCACCCACGTCGCGAGCATATCCGCGGCGCATGATCCGGAAAATACCAATCGCAATGGCATTGCCCCCGGGGCCCAGATCCTGTCGGTCAAAATCGGCGATACTCGGGTGGGCAGTAGTGCCTACGGCACCGGTGAGCGCCGGGCTGTGGCCATGGCAGCAAAATACGGGGTGGATCTCACCAACATCAGCTATGGCGGCTCCAGCACTTATCAGGACGGATCCGACCACTTCAGCTCCAATTTCAAGGCGATGGTTCGTCGCTACGATATCCTGACTATCATGTCGGTTGGCAATGAGGGACCGGCACTCAGCACCGCCGGCACGGCGGGTGGTGAGGCGGACTACATTTTAGGGGTCGGGGCCCATTCATCCGCCGAGATGAGCAAGGTGCTCTACAACGCCATCCAAGAGAGTCCCGACGCCGCGCTGCAATTCTCCAGCCGAGGGCCGACCAAGGATGGAGATATCGGGGTCGATATCATGGGGCCGGGTGCGGCCTGGGCGTCCTACTCCGCGGAAACGATCAGTGCGACTTCCATGAACAACGGCACTTCCATGTCGTCACCCTCCGTTGCGGGTGTCGCCGCCCTTGTTATCAGTGCCGCCAAACAGAATGGCATGAAACCTCGTCCCGCGTTGATGCGCAACGCGCTGATGCTGGGGGCAACTCCGATCGCCAATGAGGAGATCTTTACGACGGGTGCGGGTATGGCCAATGCGGGCGGGGCCTGGGCAAAGCTCCTAGAACTCGCATCTGAAACCGCCTTCGATGTATTTTGGGACCGCCGCGTCGATGGCGGGACATTTGTCGATTATGGGCGCGGGCTTTATCTCCGGGAGCCGACCGACGAACTTCGCCGCCAATTTAAGGCCGCGGTGACTCCCGTCTGGCCTGAATCCACGAGCACCGATGACCGGTATCGCTTCGAGGCCGATTTCACGCTCAAGGCGGCCGACAGTTGGATCGATGCACCGGATTACATGCATGTGGCCAACGGATCCGAGCGGCTCACGGTGCAGATGAATCTTCCGGCCAGAGATGAACAAGCTCGAGTGCGGGGCAGTCTCTTGACGAGTCGAGTGGATGCATTTGTGGCCGGTAAAGAGGAGTTAGGCCCCGTCTTTAGTCTTCCGATTACGGTGGTTCGGCCCGCTGATCCTGCCGTCTTCGAGGATGGGATCCATAAGACGGAGATCGCGCTGAATCCGGCGGTGACGGTTCGTCGTTTTTATCAAGTTCCCGCGGGAATAGAAAAGCTGCACATCCGGGTGAAACACGTCGCCGAGGCCCCCGTGGCTCGCCGGTTTTTTCTGCAGGTGCTCACCTTGGCTTCGCAGTCCGGCCACGGTCGTTACAAAACGGATACCGTAGCTTGGTTTGAGGAGGGAGAAGAGCGTTTGATTGAGGTTGATGTCCGGGCGGGCGGAGTCACTGAGCTCGCCTTCAATCAGTATTTTTATTCGGCGGACCCCTCTCAACTGGAATTGGAACTCGAGTGGAAAGGCGTGGGGCTCACGACCAACCCATTAGTGGTGAAACCCAGCATTGGTTACGTCCCCGTTGAGTTGCTGCCGACCGCGGAGCGAAACGTGTCCTTCGAAGCCTCACTTAAATACGGAATCAGCACTTACCTGCCGACCGCAACGGAGGACTTTTATGCGGATGAACGAAGTGAAAGACCGCCGTCCCCGCTTCAGCCCAACGCGGAACAGGATCGTAATTTGCGACTCACGTATAAGGTGCATTTTGACGAGGCGAGTAAGGCCGGCTTAGCCAGTCCGGCAGATTATGACTATTCTGAAGGATTCACGGGCGGCCGAGTAATGGTGATCCATGAATCGGGCGAGGTGCTCTACAACGGGTTCCCCAGCGTCCAGGATGCGTTTTCTTTTCCCAAGGGAACCAGCACCATCGTGACGGAGTTCAGCACCATGATGACCATCGACTTGGATTCACTTAAGACGATGCCCATGCGTTTGGCGGCTCCGCTTGAGTCCCCCATGTCACTGCCGGTTTTCGCCGAAGAACGAGACCGTTTTCACGGTAAGCCCAGCAAGAACCTTGGACTCTATCCGAATCGCCAAGAGCTCCTGCTACTTCACGACAACATCGCCGAGACGGTGGCTAAATTGAAACCAGCACCCGACTACTTAGCGGGTAGCCTGTTGTTTAAAGACGAAGACGATCACGAGATCGCTGAAACGAGTCTGATATATATGATCGGCGATGCGCCGAGCAAGGTCACTGATCAGGAACCGAAGTCGAAGCCCGGTGATGACTTGAAGACGCCCTCCGAGAAGCTGGAAGAGTCAGTCTACGCCCTGCACTTAGCTTTTGTGCAGGAACATCGTTTATCCGTGGATGCGGAAATCGCGCCTCGGCGTATCGCGCTGCTCGATCAATTGCAATCAACGCGCCCCGTGGATCCCGCTCCCGTGATTGAGCGAGCGATTGAAGGCGCGGTCTTGGCTGGTCTAGCCAGCGAGGTTTGGGGCAAATTACCAGACGCGGACGCTGAGTCGGCTGAAGCGGAAGAAGAAGCCGAATCCGACGTCGAAAAAGTCCCCGATTTCGAGAAGTCGATCCCTAGCGAAGAACAGATTCTGGCCTGGCTGAATGACGCGGAGGCGTTGGCTGATGCTACCGGCGTCAGCCAGTTTTTTGGGGCGAAACCCGTCGCGCTGCCCGGCGATTTGGAATCCCGCGACAAAATCGCAGCGGAAGAAAAAGAGTGGTCGGAGAAGCGAGCTGCCCTCGCCACGATCAACCGCCTCCGCGCCGACATTCATCGCGGGTCTGATCGTATGGATGAAGCTTGGTTGAGCTGGGCTGAACTCACGCGGTGGGAAGCTGAGCCGGCCAAAGACTCTACCAAGCTTGCCGCCGTGCTCTATGAGGCGGCGGATCTCCCAGGCTTGGCACTCGAAGCCTTGAATACCCGTGTGGAGGAGGATCCCTATAATGCCGAGTTACTGAAAGAGCGCATCGCACTCTACCGCAAGTTGGGTTGGGAAAAACACGCGGTGGCTGATGAACGATTACTCGCCGTGCGGGACGCGAATCTCGAGCGGATTGAGAGTCTCTAGGTGTAGACGCCCACAGGTGCGGTTACGGTTTCCGTAGCAGCACCCGCACCGGGACTAGAAGTGAAACCTAGAAACGACAATAGATCAGTTCACCGGTTTCTTGATCGATGGAAAACACCGGGAGGGAGTCGAAGCATCGGTCAGAAAAAGAGGACTGTTGCCTGTTTCTGACAGTTTGAATCAGTCGAGAGGACCGTAATTGTCGGGCGGTGATCCCCCCACGGCACGGGATCAACCTTCTGCCCCTCGTCTCTGCGGGACTTCGTCGCCCCCTGCGGCTTCTCATCCCTCAGTTCCTGTTGTTCGGCAGGTAAATCCGAAATCGAAAATCATATTCCGAAATCCAAAAGATGGGGCCCCAAACCTGACGCTCTTCGAACCTATTCACGCAGAAAGGGTCCCCGAACGTGACGCTCTTCGAACTACCCAACGACACCGGAGAGCTTGCAGGCGTTCCACCATCCGTTTGATTCCGGCTATTTGTTTTACCGGCGTTTCTACGATTCATGTCAGGGATGGTCAGCGGAAGAGGACAGTAGATGAAACGTGGATACGATAAAACGGTTGAGTCGCTCCTATTTCTCTAAAAAGCCTTTGAGTGTGAGCCAATCTTCCATTCGGTCGGTCCAGGAGGTCACCGGCTTATCAGTGCGACGAAGTCCGTAGCCGTGCCCTCCTTCACTGTAGATATGCATCTCGGCGGATACCTTTGCTTTCTTGAGTGCAATGAAGACCTCAGACAGGCCAATGGAGCGGTCTTTGTCATCGTAGGTAATCACCATGAAAACCGGCGGGCAGGCTTCAGATAAATCCGCCCCTTCTGGCATCCACCACCCGGAATAAATCGGCGCCGCAAAAGCGGGCCGAAAACTGTGATCATCATGCCTATCCACTGATTCGTATAAACGTTCGGATACCATGGAGGTATACATAACGGGGGCACCTCCGGCAGAAAATCCCATGATACCAATACGATCCGGATCAATGCCCAACTCATCGGATCGCGATCTCACGAGGCTCATGGCGCGCTGCCCATCCTGCGCGGCCGCGAGCCACGGTTTGCCTGGATTGTGAACCTTACCAGGCACCCGATACTTGAGGACGATCGCCGTCATTCCAATCGAGTTCGCCCACTCGGCGACTTCGGTTCCCTCCAAGTCTAGGGCAAGAATCGTGAACCCTCCGCCGGGAGCGATAATGACAGATGCTCCGGTATCGATTTTGGCATCGGGTAGGTAGATCGTGACCGTAGGAACGGATACGTTTTGCAAACGTTTCACCTCCTTACCGGCGGCCAGCCTGTCGTTGTCGGTGATCCGATACGATTCCGGTGGAAGCGTTACGGTTTCGCCGGGCGCCTCGCCGGGCCAGAGGTTCCAGGTGATCGGATCAACCGCTGACAATGCATGGGCTGAAGTCAAAAGAATGAGGAGAAGCGAGTTGGTGAGGTATTTCATGTAACCGTAAGAATAGATGGAGCGCTGCGAGTCGTTGAATCATTTCGGGGAAAGTTCCACTCGGGTGTAGGGGCTGGAATGATACTGCTGATAGCCGTTGGCCATGTGCCCGTGATTGCTGAAGAAATCGATACGGGAAGCCCCTTCCTGCAACGGAATGGTAGCGGTCCAGGAACCGGTCTTGGGATCCCGTTTCATATCCGCCCATTGGTCTTCGGGGATTGGCACATGCAGGAACGGGGCGGAACCTGCCGGAGCGCGGTCATACATCCACCAGATGCGCCCGTCTATCGGCTGAGGTCCTTCATCAAAGCTCACCCGAACCCTTAGCTCATCCTTGTCGACCTCATGGCTCGACGCCGGAGGACTCAGCAAGGACCCGCCGCCAAAGAAATGCTTCCAGAGGAAGGCGTCTCTATTCTGTTCGTCCTTTGCCGTAGCGACATGCGGCGTTTGATAGTGCCCGCCACTAGGTTCGTAATAGACCGGCACTTGGGGATGGTTTTGCGCTCCCCAGAGAATATCATAGGCAACATAATCATTTGTTCCCGGCTGGAACAACACATCAACGCCGCGCTCCATCAGACGATCCCAATTTTCCGCCACGCACACGCTAGACCACAAACGATCTGCAAACCGCTGCATTTCGTCCATGGATTTTCCCGCTTTCAGCGCCATCTTATCCATGCCGCCCTCAGATCCCACCATAACGCGCTGATAAATTTTCGCGCGTTCCTGATCCAGATCGATATCGCCGGCCTTGACGGACTCAAAGAATGCTTTGTTTGCCGCGTCCACTTTGGCCATCTCTTCCTTGTCGGCTCTTCGAGTCGGCGAATAGTAAGCAAACGCAATGTTGGAGCAGGTCGCGGTAAAACGCTCGTCATGAATCAAGGCAACTGCGGGCGATATACCGTTCTTGGAGCTACCCGAACCAGCCACTTTGCCTTTTTCGAAGTAGTCGGTTTCCGCATACGCCGCGGTGGTTGCCCGCATCAAGGTCATCGACCAAATCCAGAGAGTCGTGTACCGCGGGTTCAGGTCTTTCATGAACCTGCGCATCATTTTTTGATCCAGACCCTTTTTCCCCGGAATCTGCCTAAACGCCTTAACGTGCGTCTTCACGATGCCAACGCCACCCGCCAGTAGTTTTGCCTGAAAATCGGTTGGCTGCGCGTCTTTCATCAGCTCTTCATAGGGATTTGCTCCGGTAATATTAAAGCCCTTCGCCTTGCCTTCGAGCGGCACGATCAGCCGCACCGGGATCCGATAATCTTGTCCCGGCCACCAATCGGCGACATTGATTTCGATCAGCTTCTGTCGCGTAGCTCCTACGCGGTGCCAATCCTGCAGAATCTTTGGCTCCAAGGTGCTTTCATCGAGAATCTCTTCCGTATTAAAAAGGGGGGGCTCGGCGGCATTGACCGTTGCAGCGAAGGCAAGCGTCAGCGCTGCCAGCAGTGGGATGAGGCGGATAGTCTTCATGGGGTTTGTATTCATTTTTACGCGACTGGTAAAAGGTCTTGGCTCTTAAAAATGGTCTAACTGTCAGTTACTTGAGAATCGCCGACATATTAAAATTCAAGGTTTGCTCTACGAGGTGGTCCTCACTCATTTCTGGGAAAGCTCAACCCGGGTGTAGGGGCTTGAAAGATACTGCTGGTAGCCGTTGATCTTTTTTCCATGGTTGGTGAAGAAATCAATCCGCGAAGCCCCTTTCTGCAACGGGATGGTGGCGGTCCAGGAACCAGTCTTGGGATCCCGTTCCATGTCCGCCCATTGGTCTTCGGGAATCCGCACGTGCAGGAACGGCGCTGAGCCCGCGGGTGCTCGGTCATACATCCACCAGATGCGTCCGCTTTCCGCTTGGGGTCCGTTTTCGAAACGGACGTGGATCTTGAGCTTGTCCCCAATCACCTCATGGCTCGAGGCCGGAGGGCTCAACAACGGCTCGCCGCCGAAGAAATGATTCCAGAGAAAGGCCTGGAGGTTTTCGTCCGATTCTGCGGCGTGATGCTTTTGCATCTCGTGTCCTCCATTCGGGGCGTGGTAGATGGGCAACTGAGGGTGGTTCTGAGCGCCCCAGAGGATGTCATAGGCAACCCAGTCATGTGTGCCCGGCTGGAACAACATATCCACGCCACGCTCCCTCAACCGATCCCAATTCTCCGTCACACACACGCTGGTCATAAAACGATCCACCTTATCCTGAAATTCGTCCATGGATACGCCCGCTTTCCGCGCCATCATTTCCATGCTGGGACCAGATCCCTGCATTTGGCGCTGGTACCATTTCGCGCGTTGTGGTTCTAGCTCGAATTCGCCGGCTTTGACTGCTTCGAAGAAGGTCTCGTTGGCCGTTTGCACTTTCTGCAGTTCGCCCCGGTCGCCCTTACGAGTCGGCGATGCATAAGCAATTGCCACACTGGAGCAAGTCGCGGTAAATCGCTCGTCGTTGATCAGGGCCACTGCCGGCGAAATCCCATTTTTAGAACCGCCCGACCCGGCCACTTTGCCTTTTTCAAAATAGTCGACCTCCGCATACGCCGCTGTCGTGGCCCGCATCAAGGTCATCGAAAAGATCCAAATTTTATTGTAGCGCATGTTGAGATCTTCCTGAAACAACTTCTCCATTTCCTGTTGCAGGCCCTGCTTCCCCGGAATCGTGTTGCTGTTCTGGACGACCGTCTTCACGAGGCCGACACCATTGGCCAGCAACTTGGCATCGAAGGCGTTGGGATTGATGTCTTTGCTTAGGAATTCCACCTTATTGCCACCCGTGATGTGAAATCCCTTCGCTTTGCCCTCGAGCGGCACGACCAACCTCACCGGAATCCGGTAATCTTGTCCCGGCCACCACTCGGCGACATTGATCTCGATCAGTTTCTGCCGCGTCGCGCCTACGGGATGCCAATCCTGCAGGACCTTAATATCCAAGGTGCTCTCATCGAGAATCTTTGCGGTATCAAAGAGAGGTTTCTCAGCGGCATTAAGCGTTGCGCCGAGCGCGAACGTCAGCGCTACCAGTAGTGAGATTAGGCGGATAGTCTTCATGGGTATTGTATTCATTTTATCGCTACTTGTTAAATGTCTTAGGACTGAAAAAGGGGGCAGGCTTGGTAGTTTGGAGTTCCTCCAATTTGTCGCTCAAAGAGAGTCTACTACTCATGGAATATGGAGATACAATAATTTCGTTTGTAACCTGTCCCTTGCGAATCCCCGTTGAATCATTTCTGGGAAAGTTCAACCTGGGTGTAAGGGCTTGAAAGATACTGCTGGTAGCCGTTGATCTTTTTCCCATGGTTGCTGAAGAAATCGATACGGGAGGCCCCTTCCTTCAACGGGATCGTAGCGGTCCAGGAACCGGTCTTGGGATCCCGTTCCATATCCGCCCATTGGTCTTCGGGAATCCGCTCGTGCAGGAAAGGCGCTGAGCCCGCCGGAGCTCGGTCATACATCCACCAGATGCGTCCGCTTTCCGCTTGGGGTCCGTTTTCGAAACGGACGTGGATCTTGAGCTTGTCCCCAATCACCTCATGGCTCGAGGCCGGAGGGCTCAACAACGGCTCGCCGCCGAAGAAGTGATTCCAGAGGAAGGCCTGGAGATTTTCATTGTCCGATTCTGCGGCGACATGCGGCGTTTGTAAGTGCCCGCCATTGGGTTCGTAATAGACCGGCAACTGAGGATGGTTCTGTGCGCCCCAGAGGACGTCATAGGCCAACCAGTCATGGGTTCCCGGCTGGAACAACACATCGACGCCGCGCTCCCTCAACCGATCCCAATTTTCCGTCACACACATACTGGTCAAAAAACGATCCGTTCTTTCGCGTAATTCGTCCATGGATATTCCCGCTTTCCGAGCCATCATATCCATGCCGGGACCAGATCCCGCCATTTGGCCCCGTAACGATTTCGCGCGTTGTGCTTCTAGCTCGAATTCACCGGCCTTGACCGCTTCGAAGAAGGTCTCGTTGGCCGCTTGCACTTTCTGCAGTGCACCCGGGTCGCTCTTACGAGTCGGCGATGCATAGGCCGGCGCCACACTGGAGCAGGTCGCGGTAAATCGCTCGTCGGCGATCAGGGCCACTGCCGGCGAAATCCCCCTTTTAGAACCGCCCCACCCGGCCACTTTGCCTTTTTCAAAATAGTCGACCTCCGCATACGCCGCTGTCGTGGCCCGCATCAAGGTCATCGACCAGATCCAGACGGGATTGTAGCGCATGTTGAGATCTTCCTGAAACAACTTCTTCATTTCCTGTTGCAGGCCTTTCTTGCCAGGAATATTGTTGAAGACCTTGACGACCGTCTTCACGAGGCCGACACCATTGGCCAGCAACTTGGCATCGAAGGCGTTGGGATTGATGTCATCGTTCAGGGATTCCGTCTCCTTGGTGCCCGTGATATGAAAGCCCTTCGCTTTGCCTTCGAGCGGCACGATCAGCCGCACCGGAATTCGGTAATCTTGTCCCGGCCACCATTCGGCGACATTGATCTCGACGAGCTTCTGCCGTGTGGCTCCTACGGGATGCCAATCCTGCAGGGTCTTGGGCGCCAAGGTGCTTTCATCGAGAATCTCTGCGGTATTGAAGAGGGGTTTCTCAGCGGCATTGAGCGTTGTGGTGAAGGCAAGCGTCAACGCTGCCAGCAATGGGATGAGGCGGATAGTCTTCATGGGGTTTGTATTCAATTTTTAGCTACTGGTAAAAGGTCTTGGCTCTTAAAAATGGTCTAACTGTCAGTTATTTGAGAATCGCCGACATATTAAAATTCACGGTTTGCTCTACGAGGTGGTCCTCGGAAATCCCGGTGTCTTTCGTATACCATCGGGCAATACCCGTAATGGTCTGTAAGATGTGAACGGCAGCGATGTTGATATCGAGATCCTGGAGTTTTCCTTGGTCCGCCAGTTCGCGCATCGCTACGCAAACCAGGCTCAGGTAATTTTTGGCCCGTTGAACCACAGCCTCCTGCTGCGCGGGTTCAAGGTGGCGCCGCTCGGGAAAAAGGAGCGCAAATTCCAGTCCGTTTTCAAACAATCTGCGAAGATGCAGCCGGATGATTTCCCGCAGCCGTTCCTCAGGGTCCTCCAGCTGTTTCACCGGCTCAATGACATCACGCTCCACTCCATCCATCGCGTGGATCAGAATCTGAAAGAGCATATCCTGCTTGCTGGTGATGTGGTGATAAAGCCCCGCTTTGGTCATGCCGACCGCCTTGGCAATGTCGCTGATGGAAGTCCCTCCATAGCCTTTCTGCACCATCAGCCGAGCCGCCGTGCGGAAGACTTCCGCGTTACGCACCTGTCCTTTTCGAGTCGTTATGGGTTTACCCGTTTTTACTAGAATCACAATGGAGAGAAGTCAGTTTCAGCCGAGTCACTTGGCGTCTGGCTGAGGTTTGTTTGAGGCCGAATACGGGGATATAATCACCAAAAACAAGAAACCTACCGATCGTTCGGCAGATTCGTCAATATCGGAATCCTCAAGATGCGAGAGCCATCACTACCATAACCAGAACTCCACGAAGCACTGACGCCCTACGCGGAATCACCCTTCTGTTGCCCCATTTCCGTCCCGCTATCACGGGACTCCGTCAAACCCTGCGGGTCCTCACCCCTCGGTTACCTTCGTTTGGATGGCAAAGCTGCATCTGGCTGCGCCATCCGTAGCTTTATTCGTCCCGCTTTGCGGGACGAACGCGCTCCCGCGCGGCGAAGGATGGGCCCCCAAACGTGACTCTCTTCGAACTATCCAACCACACCGGAGAGCTCACAGCCGACTGAGTCACGCTCGGCGGGACGGAGCTGGGCAAACGCGAAGCGGTGGAGCCGACAGGCCTGAGCATCGCGAACCAAGGACTGTCTCTATGCGTTTTCCTATCCCGGTTGGACGCTGGTATTCAGCGCGCATGGGTTGGCCGATAAGTTCACTCTCTTTTGACCATCGTCGCTTTTGGCATAGAGACTGTCGCTTGTTCCTTCAGATCTATGCTACAATCAGCGACGGTTCATCAATAGGTTGGTCGCCTTTCCGGCAGATCACATTTCTCCCCCCGGCTGATTTCAAAATATCATGAAGGTAAAACACATCCTTTCAGCACTCGGCTCTCTGTTGGTTTTGGGCGTTGGCGGGCCATCTCACCTGGCCGCCGGAGAACCCGGTTAAGACGCGCCGAATATACTCTTCGTCGCCATTGATGATTTTAATGACTGGGGTCCCACCCAGTTGGATGGTGCGCCGTTCGAGGTGGATACCCCGAACTTCGACGCGCTGGCAAATCGGGGCATTCTGTTCACCAACGCCCATTGCAATGCCCCGTCATGCAATCCGTCTCGCACGTCAATCATGTCAGGGCTCCATCCCGCGTCGACCGGCGTCTACGCTAACGGACATGACTGGCTGGCTAATGAACGATTCGATGACATCCTGCTGCTCCCGGAGTATTTTCAACAACATGGCTACACGACGCTGGGAGGAGGGAAAATCTATCACGCCAATCAGGGGAATGATTTCAATCCCAAGGGACTTATGTCGCCCCGGGGCTGGGAAGACTTTTTTCCGTCCTTCGAGGAGCAATTGCCGGTGCCGAGTATGCCAGATATCAAGCCCAACCGCGGTGAAGGAAATTTCAATTGGGGAGGAACCGGTAAACCGCTCGAGGATATGGGCGACCACAAGGTCGTAAATTGGGCCATTGATCAGCTCGAGACTCCGCAGGATAAACCGCTCTTTCTCGCCGTCGGGATTTATCGCCCGCATATGCCGTGGTTTGTTCCGGATGAATTTTACGATCACTATGAGGACGTCAAAATCACCCCGGCAACGAATCCAGTCGGATGGCAGAAGAACATCCCCGAGTCACTCGCCAATCGATGGGATCGACATCAGGACTACGTCGGCAAACCAGGGCCCAGTCGTGGCTATGCGGCCTGTGTCACCTACGCTGATTTTGAGCTGGGTCGGCTCCTGCGAGGCTTGGCCGCTTCACCGCTGGCGGAAAACACGATTGTCGTAATCTGGTCTGACCACGGCTGGCACTTGGGCGAGAAGGACCATTTTTCAAAATTCACCCTCTGGGAGGAATCCACCCGCGTGCCTTTACTCATCTTGAAGCCCGGAGCGAAAAAGCAAGAGGTCGATACGGCGGTGAGCTTGTTGGATGTTTACCCCACGCTGCTCGCCCTGGCCGGACTCCCCGCCAACGCAGCCAACGACGGTCAGAATCTTCTCCCGATTATCGAAGCAGAGACAGATCTCAACCGGGCTATCCTGACCTCCGACAATGAGCATTACCATGCGGTGCGCGATGGACGTTATCGCTATCTCAAGTCCGACAAGGCAGAGGCCTTGTTTGATCATTTCAACGATCCACGTGAATTCCACAACATCGCCGACCACCCCGGTAGCACCGCCATTATCAAACGGCTGTCAAAGGCCCTGCCGTCAATCCCCGTTCCCAGTATGCTCCAGCGCAGCAAACCGGATGAGCTTTAGGGGAATGCTGATTAAGGGATTTTTCAGTCGAATCGCCGAATACAGGGGATGCATGGGATTATCATCGGTGACGTAACCATAGTTGTAGCCGGACGCGGTGAGGAACGATCAGGTCCCACCCGATACGGTGGCAAGGTAGGGCGCGACCGCCGGGCGCGCCGAGCGTTGGAAAGGTTCCACCCCACCAGATTGAAACCGGTCGGCCCGGCGATCCGACCCTACCCGGCAGCAGCCGTCTTGATTAAATCAGCGTTTTTAAGGGATTTCCCACCCGCGGAGTGATGGGTTGCCACCGTTGTTTGAAAATTCTCCGGCACCGCAGTCCGCTGGAGACGAGAACGGGATAACTCGTTCACCAAGACGATCAACACCGCAGGGCTACTGCGTCTGTTGCAGTCGCCTCGATCGGTATTCAGTGGGAGTGAGCCCACTCCTCTTCCTGAAATGATCGGACAAATTACTCGCATCCACAAAACCACATCGACCTGCTATTTGGGCGGCGGTCAAACTGGTTTCGAGTAGGAGTTTCATCGCTTCTAAAACCCGCGTCTTGATGAGGAATTCCTGTGGGCTGATCCCAAACGCTTCCTTAAACCGGCGCTGCAGGCTTCGCAGTGATTGCCCGCACGAGTCGGCCAGATCCAACATGGAAATACTCCGGGGAAAATCCTTGCGCATAATCATGACGGCCTGGGCAACGCTTTCCAAAATCGGCAGTTTCCCTTCGTGCTCCGCGGCCGGTCGGAGAACCCCCATCACGCCAATCGGACGCATTTTTCGGTCCATCACCGGAAGTTTGGTAACAATATACCAATCGGGCATACCCTGACGGTTAAACCAAAGTTCCAGATGCTGAATGCGATCCATTTTGCCCCTGAGTAGACGTTCGTCATCTTGGGCATAACCTTCTGCCATGGATTGCGGATTTATGTCGTAATCAGTAAAGCCGAGCATCTCCTCCTCGTGCTTCATTTGGTAGCGATCCAGGATGGATTTACTCGTGACCATGGTGCGACCGTGGCGATCTTTCGCGAAAAAGTAGTAGCCGGGAATTTCGTCAAATATCCGGTGAAAGAGCCCCCACGAAGGTATTTGCGCGAGCCAGGCATCTCGTTCCCTCGTGAGTTTACGCAGTTCCCCTGCAGAACGCTTACGGTGCAGCGTGTTGGGTCTTACAATTGTCGCATTTAGCATAGAGAATGTCGCACGGTTTCCGGAATCTGTGATATGATCAAGCACATGTTCTCAACGTGTCGCCGCCTTTTACCCCTAATCGGCCTCGCGGGATGTGCTGCCCTGCTCGTTGCAGACGACTCCCGACCCAATATCGTGTTCGTTATTACCGACGACCAACGTTGGGATCAGCTTAGTTATACCGGACATCCGGTATTGGAAACGCCTCACATCGACCGCATCGCCCGAGATGGCGCATCCTTCGATAATTTCTTTGTGGCAACCCCGTTGTGTTCGCCGAGTCGGGCCAGTTTTCTGACTGGACTCTATCCGCACACGCATCGGGTCTTCAACAACGACAAGCTGGGCATCGATGTCGTCAGTCACACTCTGATGACCTTTCCGCGACAGCTTCGTGAACAGGGATACGAGACCGCCTACATCGGCAAGTGGCACATGGGCCTAGACGACTCGCGACGGCCGGGATTTGACAATTGGATCAGCTTCAAAGGCCAGGGCATCTATATTGATGGTGTCATCAACGACAACGGCACCCGGCGACAGTTGCGCGGCAACATGACTGACTACCTAAACCGTCGCGCGGTTGAGTTTGTTAATCAACCTCACGACAAGCCGTTTTGTTTATACCTAGGACACAAAGCCGTTCATAATCCCTTTCTTCCCTCTAAGCGACACGAGGAGCTCTATTCCGACTATGAATTTCAAGTGCCACCACCCAACGAGGCGGATCTGGCCGGCAAGCCGGTATTGACGCGAAAGCGCCCCAGGCTCGATCGCCCGAATCTGGAAGGCATCGGCCCGGAACCCGCTGAACCCAGACGCGGACGCGGACGCGACCCTCAGTCTATCGTGCGTGACCAACTACGCTGTCTAGCCGCGGTCGATGAAGGCGTCGGGCAGCTTTTAGCCGCTCTTGAGCGCACGGGCGAACTTGATAATACAATCTTCATCTACACCAGCGATAATGGCTTCTTCATGGGAGAACACGGAAGTTTCAACGGCAAGCGCATGCCCTATGACGAAGCATTGAGGGTTCCGTTTTTCATTCGATACCCCAAGCTGATCGCGCCGGGAAGTAATCGTGATGAACTGATATTAAACATCGATGTGGCACCCACATTATTGGATCTCGCTGGAGTGGAATCGGTCATCCCCATGCACGGCGAATCCTTCGTTCCCCTGTTCCAGGATAATAACGCGAGCTGGCGGAAGGCGTTTCTGGCCGAATACTATCTCGAAAAAGTCGCTACCAAAACCCCGACCTGGAAGGCGGTCCGCACGGATCGATGGAAATATATTCACTACCTCATAGCCGACAACCAGGGCGATCCTTATGGTTATGATGAGTTGTATGATCTGGAGGCCGATCCGAACGAGTTGAAGAACCTAGTCAATCACCCGGAACAGAAGACCCGGCTCAAGGAGATGAAGGCCCAGTTAAACGGCATGTTGAATCAATTTAACTGAAAACTGACGAATGCCTTTCACCCTATATAAATACTTTCTTTGCTATTTGCTCCTGACGGCAGGGGTGTTTGCCGCGGGTCCCAACATCGTAATGGTGATGACGGACGATCAGGGTTATGGGGATTTATCACTCCACGGGAACCCTTGGATCAAAACCCCGAACATGGACCGTATCGCGAATGAGGGAGCGCAGTTCGATCGGTTTTTCGTGCAACCGTCGTGTGCTCCTACGCGAGCCGCATTATTGTCCGGTCGCTACCCGACTCGCACCGGAGTGACAGGTGTAACGCGCGGCTATGAATTTATGCGGGGCGAGGAAGTGACCATCGCCGAGCTCTTGCGGGAGGCTGGATATGCCACGGGATGTTTTGGCAAGTGGCACAACGGTGGCAACTGGCCTTACCATCCCAACGCCCAGGGCTTTGACGAATTCGTGGGATTCTGCGGCGGGCATTGGAACGATTATTTCGATCCGATCCTGGAGCGCAACGGCACCTCTTTCCAGGCGCATGGATTTATCGCTGATATCATTACCGACTACGCGATTGAGTTTATCGAACGCGAACACGAGGCGGACGAGCGCCCATTCTTCTGTTATGTTCCTTACAACACGCCGCACACACCGGCGAGTGTGCCGGTGGACACGTGGAGGCAGTGGGCAGGTCGAACGGACGTCGAAGACCCCTTCAACCGGGCGATGTATGCTCTGGTCGAAAATGTGGACGACAATATGGGGCGTTTGCTCGCGAAGCTGGAAGAGCTGGAGATTCTGGACGACACGGTATTCATCTTCCTGACCGACAACGGCCCGAATGGCGCTCGCTTCAATGGCGGCATGCTGGGGCGGAAAGCCACGGTCCACGAAGGTGGCGTGAGGGTGCCGCTTTTCGTCCGTTGGCCGGAACGAATCCAGGCAGGCACGGTGGTAAAGCCGAATGTGGCCCATATCGATTTGCTGCCGACGCTTTCCCGGATCGCGGGGATAGAGAACCTGGAAGGCAAGACGCTGCCGTTGGACGGGATGGACGTGACGCCGCTTCTCTACGGACAAGATGATTTCGAGATGCCGGAGCGGAACTTGTTTGTTTGGCGCAAGCCGGAGAGTTGGTCGATCCGGACAAGTCGTTACCGGGCGACCGAAACGATGTTGCACGATCTGATGGAGGATCCTGGCCAGAAGCATAATCTGGCGAAAGCGCAGCCCGAATTCCACGCCGAGCTCATCGAAACTTACCGGGACTGGGAGGCGCAAGCGACGGATGAGGCGCCCGTGCTTTTGCCGTTACCGATCGGCTATGAGGAGTGGCCTACGGTTACATTGAAGGCGCACGAAATGGATATCTTCCCGGGAATAGACGAAGGGATTAATTACAGTGGGAAGAAGGGATTCGCCCATCAGTGGATTGAGCGTTGGTCGGACCCCGAAGCCTACGCGGCCCGTCCGATCAAGGTGCTAGCGGGTGGACGGTATCGGGTTCGACTTCGGTATGCCTGCCCCGAGGATGCAGTAGGCTCGGTATTTCGCCTCAGCGCGGGAAGCGCGTCGCTTGACATTCCTATTCAGGATTCCTGGGTGAGCGCGCCGCATGGCGCAGCGGAACAGGTGATTAAGAATCAAGGCGCCTATTTATCTCGAGAGTGGCGAGATCTGGATGCGGGCGAACTGGTATTGGCTGAAGGAACTCATTCCCTAGAACTGAGAGCGGTAAAGATGCCTGGAGTGGAAATGCCCAATATCAAGGCACTGATCTTCGAACGACTGTGAAATTTCGGATAATATCCATGAAGATAAAATCCTTCTTTTCCGCATTAGGGCCTGTCTGGGAAAATCATCGGGCCAGCGGGAGCGAGAAAGAATGCTCGGCCAAGGCAACCGAGGTGGAGGCGGGCCAGCGGCCCGTGCCGCCGAGGGTAACGACGGCCCAGCGTTGTTTCTCGCTCACTCGTAGAGCATTGCAGTGGGCTGGTGCCTTTCCCAGACACGCCATAAGTTTCTTGGGGGTAATCTTAGCCGGAGTCCTGACTCAGGTGCATGGGGCAAGTCCGCCCAACATTGTCCTGATCGTGAGCGATGATCAGGGATATGGAGATTTGAGCAGCCACGGGAACCCCTGGATTCAGACCCCGAACATCGATCGGTTGGCGGCCGAAGGCGCCCGATTCGACCGATTTTTCGTCGAGCCATCATGTGCTCCAACCCGGGCCGCTTTACTGACCGGAAGAGCGCCCTCCCGAAGCGGAGTTTTTGGGGTGACTCGAGGCGAAGAAAACATGCGGAGTGATGAGGTCACCATCGCTGAATTGCTCAGGGACGAGGCCGGCTACGCGACCGGAGGTTTCGGGAAATGGCACAACGGCTCGCAGTGGCCGCACCATCCGAATGCGCAAGGGTTCGAAGAATTTGTCGGATTCTGCTCCGGACACTGGAACGACTACTATGATCCCGTGCTGGAGAGAAACGGAGAGGAGTATCCGACCCAGGGCTTCATTGCGGATGTCATCACGGATCACGCCGAGAATTTTATCCGCGAAAACACCGAGAAAAATCAGCCTTTCTTCTGCTATGTGCCTTTCAATACGCCCCACACTCCCGCGAGCGTGCCAGCGGATGACTGGAAGCGATGGGTGCATAATACCGAGGTGGAGAGTTATTTCGATCGTGCGATGTATGCGCTGTGTGAAAACATCGATGCGAATGTGGGCAGACTGATGGAGCTGCTGAAAGAGCTGGAGGTGGACGACAATACGATCGTGCTTTATTTGTCCGACAACGGGCCAAACGGACATCGCTTTAATGATGGCATGTTAGGCACTAAAGGAAGCCTCCATGAAGGAGGCGTTCGGGTTCCCCTCTTCGTTCGCTGGCCGGGAATGATTGAGCCCGGAACCGTCGTGAAACCGAATGTAGCTCACATTGATCTGCTTCCTACGCTTTCTCGTTTGGCCGGAATCTCGTTGAGTAGCGACATGACGAAGCCGCTCGATGGCGTCGATATTTCGCCGCTGCTATTGGGGGCCAATGATTTCTCTTTACCCGAGAGAAATCACTACACGTGGCGGCTCATTTATGGTTGGGCCGTTCGCTCGGATCAATACCGCGCCACCGCCACGACTTTACATGATATGTTCGAAGATCCTGGGCAGAAGAACAATCTGATCGAGGAGAAGCCGGAGATCCACAACGCGATGCTGGCAGACTATCTAAAATGGGAGGCCGATGCGATTATCCAGTCACCGCAGCGTCTACCGATTGAAGTCGGCTACCGTGAATGGCCGCTCGTCACCCTGAATGCGCATGAGTGGCAAGTGGTGCCAGATACCGGAGAAGGGATCGATTATTGTTTGCCCCGCGGGTGGTCAAATCAGTGGATTCAGGATTGGACGGACGAATCGGCCTACGCCGAATGTCCCATTGATGTGGTTGAAGCAGGAACCTATGAGGTATCCATTCAATATGCCTGTGATGCGAATTCGGTCGGATCCGTGTTTGAGTTGGTTGCGGGTGAAAACAGCCTCGATATCGAAATCGAAGAACCGTGGGTATCCGCGCCTTATCCCGCCGCAGAGCAAGGCCCCAAGGAACCAGGATGGTATTTGTCCCGGGAATGGAAGGAGTGGGAAGCAGGGACACTTGCCCTGGAGAAAGGGCAGCACCTGCTGCAACTACGGGTGAAGAGTAAACCAGGCAAAGAAATGGCTGATATTAAATCGGTCATGCTGCGAAAGATTTGAACCGAGCCAATGAACATCCCCGGAGCAAGCTCCAAGGCATTTGATCAAACCACCGCGAACCGGACTATGCTGAGAATTTCATATCCAAGGAGTGTAGGAGCCTGCTTGCAGGCGATCCCACTGCCCCTCCGAGCCTCCTCTACCGGCCCATGCCCTCTTCCTTCCGCGTTCATCGCGTGCAAGCATGCTCCTACATCGATCCTAGCCGGAGCAAGCTCCGGGGTATCGGACCCACTACGAAACAAAAACAGTCCCCACTCCCATGTCATCTCCGCTCCCACCTCCAGCCGACAGTTTCATATCCCAGGTGTAGGAGCCTGCTTGCAGGCGATCCCGTTGCCCCACAGCTCTCCTTCTGCCTGCCCGTTTTCACAGCGAAATACAGCGCCTCTCCCCGCGTTCATCGCGTGCAAGCACGCTCCTACATCGATCCTAGCCGGAACCAGCTCCGGGGTATCGGACCCATTGCCAACGAACTGATTCTTAACCCATTCCCCTAGCTGGCATCCGACTGCCGCGCCGCTGATTATTTCTCCAGATAACTGTTTTCCCATAAAAACCCCATGAAGATAAAGCCCCTCCCCTCATCCCTGAGTTTCTTATGTGCTCTGCTCCTTGGCAGCCTCACGCCGGTCCACGGAGCCGACCCGCTCAACGTCGTGCTCATTGTGGCAGATGACTTGGGTGCCCATGATTTGAATACCCATGGTTCCGATTTGCACGAAACGCCCCACTTGGATGGTTTCGCCGCGTCGGGAATCGAGTTTACCAGCGCCTATGCTGCCGCCCCGATCTGCACCCCGACCCGAGCCTCCATCATGACCGGCAAGAACCCCGCCCGTCTTCGCATGACCATCTGGAGTGAGCATGCCCTGCGGGGACCCAAGCTTGATAGGCCCATGATTCCTGCCGACAGTGTAGGCAATCTTCCGTTGGAGGAAATCACTTTGGCAGAACGCTTCAAAGAAGCCGGCTACCACACCTTTCACATCGGTAAATGGCATCTGGGAGAAGCGAGTTTCTACCCGGAAGTCCAGGGCTTCGACGTCAATATCGGCGGGCACCACTGGGGAGCGCCTTCCACGTTTTTCGCCCCCTATCGCGGGACGGTTTATCGAGAGCCGCGCTATGTTCCGGGTTTGCATGGATGGAAGGAGGGGGAATACCTGCCCGACCGGCTTACTACCGAGGCGATCAACCTGATGGAAAATGCCGGCGATACGCCCTTTTTCCTCAATCTTTGCTTCTTCGTTCCTCACGTTCCGATCGACGGAAAACCCGCCTACGTCGACGATTTCGCCGCTCGCATTGGCCCTGACAACAGGCACCGCAACCCTGGCTACGCCGCCATGGTCAAATCGCTGGATGATGGCGTGGGACGAATTCTCGCTTGGCTCAAAAAATCCGGGAAAGACCAAAATACCATCGTCGTTTTTGTTTCAGACAATGGAGGTGTGACCGGGGAGTGGGAGGGAGAAACTGTCACCGACAACACCCCGCTCCGCTCGGGTAAGGGAACGCTCTACGAAGGCGGGGTTCGCATTCCTTGGTTCATGCAGATTCCCGGCATAAATAGGCCGCTCAAGGTGGACACTCCCGTTACGACAACCGACCTCCTGAGCACGCTGCTGGATTTGACGGAGCTGGATCATCCGGATCAATCAGTATCCGATGGCACGTCGCTGAAACCACTGCTCTATCAAGAGGAGTTTAATCAAGGAAAGCCACGGTCATTGATTTTCCACTACCCGCACTACTACCGCGGAACGACTCCGGTTTCTGCGCTCCGCAAAGGGGACCTGAAACTCCTGCAGTATTACACCCCGGAAGGGCTGCGGTTTGAATTATACGACCTGGCGAAAGATCCCACTGAGTCACACGATCTCTCCGCCCATCGCGGAAAAATTGTGCAGAATATGAGTTCGGAACTTACCTCCAGCTTATGGGAAATGAGTGCTAATTTCCCAAGCCGCAACCCCGACTATCCCGCCAAGGACAAGTGAGGATTCGGAGCAGAAATGCTGGGTAATTCACCACCCGATCAGGCGATCACGTCAGGACAGAAATTAAAACGAAACCTCTCCAAAATCTATTATGACTAGCGAAACTTGGATAAACCAATACCTCGATGCGGAAGTGAAACTTATCAGGTCACTGCCGACTGACAAAATCACCGCGCTCATCGATATCTTCGAAAAGGCTCATACCCGTGACAGTCAGATTTTTCTCTTTGGCAATGGCGGCAATGCGGCCAGCGCTTCGCACTTGGCCTGCGATTTGGGCAAAGGCGCCTCGGATATGCTGAAGAAACGTTTCCGGGTCATTACGCTGAACGACAACGCCGCGTGGTTAACTGCCCTCGGCAACGACTACGCCTACGAGGATGTATTTGTGCGCCAGCTGGAGAACTATGCCTGTCCCGGGGATGTCGTGCTGAGCGGCAGTGTCAGCGGAAATTCGCCGAACTTGGTGAAAGCGTTCGAGTGGGCCAATGCACAGGAACTGACCACTGTTTCCATTACCAGCTCCCGCCGCGGCCGAATGTCCGACTTGGCCACTCTGCCTATCGTGTTGCCCGATGAGCACTATGGCCGCGTAGAAGATATGCAGATGATGATCTATCACCTGATCGCGTTCTGGTTTATCGAAAATAAATCGGTGTAACCAAAACCAATTTCCATGAACCGATACGGCACTCTCGTTCTATTCATTCTCCTTTCGCCCTTGGCCTTTTGCCTCGGTGCAAGTCGGCCCAATATCCTGTTTGTGTCGATTGATGACTTCAACGACTGGGGACCCACTCAGCTGGACGGCGAGCCGTTTGATGTGGATACGCCCCACTTCGACTCGCTGGCAGCAGAAGGGATATTGTTTAGAAATGCGCACTGCAATGCCCCGGTGTGTAACTCGTCCCGTGCCTCTATCATGTCGGGGCTCCATCCCGCGTCGACCGGCGTTTATGGCAACGGTCATGACTGGTTGGCGAATGCACGATTCGATGATATTCTCCTGCTCCCGGAATATTTCAAAAAGCATGGCTACGCTACGCTGGGAGGTGGGAAGATCTATCACGCGAATCAGGGAAGCGCATCCGAGCGGAAAGGGCTTTTCTCGCCTCGAGGGTGGGATGATTTCTTTCCGTCTTTTAATGCCCAATTGCCCGTAGCGAGCATGCCGGATGTTCTGCCGGACCGTGGCGAGGGGAAGTTCGATTGGGGCGGCACCGGTAAGCCGCTTGAGGAAATGGGGGACCACAAAGTGGTGAACTGGGCGATCGAGCAGCTTGAGACTTCTCGCGATGAACCGCTCTTTCTGGCCGTCGGGATTTATCGCCCGCATATGCCTTGGTTTGTTCCAGACGCGTTCTACGATCAGTATGAGGAGGTTGAAATCACGCCTCCTACCAATCCGAAAGGGTGGGAGAAAAACATTCCGGAATCTCTTCTACCACCCAAACGGTTTAAGGAATTTACCGGCAAACCGGGCCCTAGTCGCGGCTATGCGGCGTGTGTCACCTATGCGGATTTTGAGCTGGGGCGACTCTTGGAAGGCTTAAAGGCTTCGCCGATTGCGGATAACACGATTGTGGTGATCTGGTCGGACCACGGTTGGCACTTAGGCGAGAAGGAGCATTTTTCAAAGTTTACGCTCTGGGAAGAATCCACGCGGGTTCCCTTACTCATCTTAAAGCCAGGCGCGAAACAGCAAGAAGTCGATACCGCGGTCAGCTTGATGGATGTCTATCCCACGCTGCTTGCTCTAGCGGATCTACCAGAGAACAAAAACAACGATGGCCAGAATCTGCTCCCGATTATCGAGGCAGAGACGGATCTCAATCGAGCCATCGTCACCTCGAAGAACGAGAATTATCACGCCGTGCGCGATGGACGCTATCGCTATTTCAAAACATACAACGCAGAGGCATTGTTCGACCACGTTAACGATCCGCGCGAACTTCACAATATCTCCAACCGTCCCGGCAGTGCCGCCATCATCGAGCGCCTATCGAAGGCCCTGCCCACGGCGCCACACCCCAGCATGCCTAAGCGAATCAAACCGAACTCCCCCCTAGCGCAGTGACTCCAACCCAGTATACCCCGAGTGCGAGCCGCTGATATCACTGATGAATCATTCGGCCGTGGACGGAGCGATCGTCAAAAATAATCAATACAATGAGTGCATCAACCAACCGTAGGGTATTCCTAAAATCCTCCGCCGTTCTGCTTGGCAGTTGTGCCTTAGCCGCGTGCCAGAAAAAGGATTACCTTGAGAGTCAGGCTGCTACGCAGGCTCGGTTCAAAATATCGTTGGCGCAATGGTCGCTCCACCGCGCCCTGCGGGCGGGTGAGTTGGACAACATTGATTTCGCGCGCATTGCTCGGGAGGACTTCGGCCTGGATGCGGTGGAATGGTCAGGCCAATTTCTCTACGTCGATCATCCCCGGTTGGGCGCTCAACCCAAGAGCAAGGATGCCTTCGCCGAGATCAAACGGGCAACCGATGATCTCGGGGTAGCCAACCTGCTCATCATGTGTGACAAAGTGGGGAGCCTCGGAGATCCCGATAAGAAACGACGAAACAATGCTATCCAAGGGCACTATGCCTGGGTGGAATCCGCCAAGTCACTCGGTTGTCATTCGATTCGAGTCAACGCGGCCTCCGACTCGTCACTCCCTGCGGCAGAACAAAAGGCGCTGTGCATTGATGGTCTGGGCCGACTGTGCACGTTCGCTCAATCGCACGACCTCAACGTGATCGTCGAGAACCATGGCGGACTATCATCCAACGGGGCCTGGTTGGCGGCCGTAATATCCGGGGTGGGTCTCGATAACTGCGGCACCCTACCCGATTTTGGAAATTTTTATGTGGCTCGCAACAAGGTTGGCCCCGAGCGCTACGCCTTAGGAGCTGTTCACTAATTTCGAGCCGAAATGAAAGCGGAGACGATATGAATCATGGCTAGAAAGGTGAAAGCGTGTTTCTCGTATCGGGTCGCGATACGGCGAAACTGCTTTAGTTTGTTGAAGAA
>Ga0222654_1000514_pt1 | contig 24950 bp, 17 predicted proteins | sample AntAcemetagen421_FD_179805 | JGI IMG/M metagenome (GOLD analysis project Ga0222654, IMG submission 179805) | Saline water microbial communities from Ace Lake, Antarctica - #421 | ecosystem: Environmental > Aquatic > Non-marine Saline and Alkaline > Saline | place: Antarctica: Ace Lake...
GCCGGTGGGAGGATGAGGATGTGGTTTTAACGCCGATTCAATTTCACCAACTGTCGGATCGGTCGAACGATTTAGCTTCAAAATTGGGGCAAGCGACTGAGTTGTTGATCGGTTTAATGGGGGGGGGGCACTATTTCGACGAGAGGGTCGGATCCAGGGGGAGGAAAGTCGATGGGAGCGGTCGACGCTGGCAAAAGAAGGGATGGGAGAACGCGTGACCTGAGGATCGTCTCCGGCAGGGAACCCTTTTTGGGACTCGTCTTGCGGGACTGGTATTGTCAGCCGTTTGGGGATGTCAGCTGACGAATCGAGCCCCGCAGTTTTGCCCACCCGGTGGGGGCGGGCGGTGTATTGGGCGGCGGGAGTGATTATCGGTCTGATGGCACTGAATTGGGTGCTGGCGGTGGCAAGGTTTCAGGTGAACGGGTTATACTCCGATCAATGGAATTTTTGTGAAGCGATCTTGAGGGGCGAAGGGCCGGTCGGATTGTTTACGTGGCAGCACACGCCACATCGGCAGGGATTGGCGTTTGTGCTCACGGCGTGGATCTGGGAGTGGAGTGGATGGGACACGCGGGTGGAGGCGTTTTGGGGCGTGGGATGGTTAGTGGTGATCGCGGTGGGGATATTGGCGTGGAAGGCGCGCCTGACGGGACGATTGAATTGGCGAGATCTCTGGTTGCCGGTGGCGGCGCTGGCGATGAGGCAGTTCGAAACGGTGATCACGGTGCCGAATTTATCGCATTCGGTGTTTCCGTTGGTGCTGCTGTTGGCGATGGGGTGGATCATGGCGAAGCCGCTGGGGCAGGCGCAATGGGCCGTATTGGGCGGGATCGGATTGATCGCGGTGTTTACGGGGTTTGGTTTGTTTGTGGCCGGGGCCTTGGGCTGGGTGGCGGGATTAAGATTGGTGCAAAATGCCCGCGACCGACGGTGGAGAAAAATCATGGGACCAGGATTGGCCGCGATTTGGCTGGTCGTGGCGGCGGTCTGGTTCTTGTGGGACTATAAACTGAGTTCGAGCAGTGCTGGTGGCTCGTTTCTGCATTGGCCGTGGTGGGATTATCCGCGGTTTGTGGCGGTGATGTTGGCTTCGCGAATGGATCTGACGGGCGGAGGTGCATTGGTGTATCTGGCGGGAAGTTTGATGCTGATCGTAGCGGTCGCGGCCTGGGCGAATGCGAGTTGGCGATTGGGGCGAGAAGAGGCGCCGTCGCCGGCTTTGATGTCAGCGGGGTTGTGGCTGACAGTCGGATTGGGTTACGCGGTTATCACGGCGGTGGGACGAGTGCATCTCGGGGTCATGGCCGGGGAGGCGCCACGCTATGCGACGTTGATGGTGTCGGTTTGGTTGGGATTGTTGGCGTGGTCTTGGGCGAGCCAGAATTGGCTTTGGCGAGGCCTAGCGGTGGTCCTCGGATGGAGCATGGTGGTGGCGCCGTGGTTCGACTTACGGGAGCGCCCGGTGGGGGATTGGCCAGGGACGATGGGCATGAGTGATGCGAGCCGGGTGGCGATTGAGTATTCCAATAACCAGAAGATTGAGTGGATCAGCATCTGGGAAGAAACGGGAGATTGGCGGGTGGCAGAAGCCCAAGTGCCGGGAGCGATTCATGGCCAAGCGGTGGAAGTGCAGCTCGGGGAGAAGATTGATTTTATGCGGAAGAATCGGCTGTCATTTGCGGCGGAACCGGAATCACCGTGGTCGTGGTTGCCGTGGTGGAATCCCAAGGGAATTACGTGGGCTCGAGCGATGGGGGGGCTGAATCAGCAATGGATGGCGGAACGAGCGATCTTGGTCGTGGACGGCAGGCTCGATGAGTTCCTGAACTTGCGGTTAGCTTGGAAGGCAACCGATTTGGCCGAAGAGGCGGAGTTGGAGGTAATGCTTGGCGATAAAAAGGCCCGGTTGAGCTATCAGGAACTGTTGGCTGGCGTCTCCATCGATGCGCCGGTGGAACGGGGAAAACTGACATTGCGCAGCGTGATGGGCACGGTGCCCTTGAATCCTCCAATTGATCCGCGGGAAGGTTCGTTTCTGGTGGTGGAACCGACACTCACGGCTACCCCTGAGTATGAGTATCGCGGTTGGGCGGAGGAGGCGGGTGAATTATGGGCGGAGCAGGCGCTGGAAATCGTGAGAGGATTTTATGGTTGGGAAGGTGGCGGGACGTTCGGGTGGACCGAAGCGGAGCTGGAGCTCGAGGTGCGCTCGCTTGCGCCGCGTTATCTCAACGTTTCGATTCAGTTGCGATTTGCGCAGGTCAATCAAGGCCCGGTGAAAGTCGTGGTGGATGGAGAAACGCACCCGCTCGCTTGGTCGCCGGACGGATTACGATTTTCGGTGGAATTGAGTGGCGGGCGAGCGCATCGAATCCTGCTCATTAATGAAGCAGGGATGATGAGCCCACGAGAGGTCGGTCGCTCCGGCGATTCGCGTCAGTTGGCGTTGCGAATAAACCGGCTGACGCTAGACGAGGCGCCGGTCTCGACGTTGCTTTCCGACCTGCCGAGAGTCGAGTGAGTGGTCGGGGCTGAAAGGGACGACCGAGCCGGGAACAGCTATCACCTCGTGCCGAGCCCGGCGAAGATTTGAATCTCGGTATTGCGTTTGAAAATCCTGCGGGCCAACGCGGTGAGGTCGGCCGTCGTGATGCTGCGTAGATCTGCTTCGCGGGAAGAGGCGAAACGAAGCTGATCGGGGTCTTCGGAAAGCCGATCTAGCACCGAATATAACCAATAACCGTTGTCGCGCATTTGGTCATCAAGATCATCCAGGGTCGGATTGAGGGCCTGAGTTAGGAGCACATCACTGAAGCCCTTTTTGGCCAAATCTAGGGCAACTTTTCTGATTTCGCGATCGGCGCGTTCGGTGTAGCGGCGTTCGGTGACGACCTCGGCGCGGATGTAGCCGATGGTGGGATCGGTGTCGGGATACCAGACGCCGACTTGGGGGCTGTAGGCTAGGCCTTTTTCTTCGCGGAGCCGTTCCCGAACGAGCAGATTTAAGCCCTTGGCAAGGAGTTCTAGTTCACGATGGCTACGGACGCCGGCGGTGAGTTTGACCGGCCACATGAGGGTGACGCCGCCGCGACCGTCGGGACTGTAGGAGGACACATTTTCCTCATCGTCTTCGATTTGCCAGCTGATGGCTGGCGGCGGTGCGGTGGGTGATCGAACTGGCAAGGCCCCCATGGTCTGAGCGACGGCATCGACCGCGTCTTCGAGGAGAATATCGCCGACCATACTGATCTCGAGGGGAAGCGTTTCGAGTTGAGGGAGTAGCCATGCGCGAACGTCGGCTTCATTGATGGTGCTGACCTGTTTGGGTTTCGCGGGACGGAATCGATCGTCTTTGCCGGAAAGCACGTAGAGGAAATTCGCGCGGAGAGTGGGCTCCGGGATGATGGTGCTGAGCCGAGCTTCCTCGGCGACCTGGGTGACGGCGTAGCTCACGGCAGAAGGGGCAAGGGCCGGGTCGGAGAGGTAGGCTGCGATCATCTGGCAAAGCAGCGTGATTTGTTCGCGATCGGAGACGCCGTTGAAGACTAAGGAGTCTTCATCAACGCGGAAACTGAGTTCCGCAAATCGCCCATTGAGCGAGCGGGTGAGGCCCTCGATGTCTAAGGCATTGAGGCCGCCCGCGATGAGCGAACGACTCGCAATGGCGGGCAATGCAGTCTGCGTAGGGGAGGTTTCAAGGAGGCCGCCGGGACGAAGGCGCACGAGGACAGAAACGGACTCGGCGTCGAATTCGGTTTGCTTGAAATTGAGGCGGACTCCGTTGGTGAATTTGACCTGATGCACATCGGATGTCGTATCATGTTGTTGGGACGCAATTGCTCCAGGGTCTCCAAAATCGTCGTAAGGGAACTCGGCGCGTTCCGGCATGGCGGGAGGCTCAACTTTTTCGGACATAGCAGTCTGAAGTGAGCCCACCAGATTCTGACTTTTACCGGCCTCCGCGAGATCCCCGTAGATGAAATAGCGGGGGCGTCCGGTGCGGAGGAAGTCGGCGACGGCAGCCTCGCAATCCGCGACGGTGAGGGTGGGAAGGACGGATTCTACAAAGCTGAAGGCATCGGGTAATGCAGGCATGACCCGGCCATGAATAATCGCGTCGGTTAAGCGTTGGGCATAGTCGGGCGCGCGTTCCGCGTTGGGTTGTCTCCGGGCATAGGCCACGCGTTTGAGCATGATCTCTCGGGTCTCTTCGAGTTCGGCAGGGAGGATGCCGAACTGGAGGACGCGTTGGTGTTCACGAATGAGATCATCGAGGAGTTTTTCCCAGTGCTCGGGTTTGCCGGAGATCCCAAAGGAGAGCTCGGCGACATCGATGGATGGATTGCTGAGGCCGATTGCGATCGTTTCCACCTCGCTGGGGGCGAGCAGAATCTTGCGGTTGAGGCGGGTTTGAATGATGGCCAGGACGACCTGGGTGGTGAGTTGCTGGATACGGCGCTGATTTGAATCGATGGCGGGTTCGGGGCGGGTGTGAATAATCTCAAAATTGAAGGATTTGATCGGTCCGATTTGGGTCCAGTGGAGGCGTGGCTTGGTGGGGTTGGCGGCGACGGGGCGGGAACGTCGGGTGGGGGCAGGACCGGTGGCGCGGAAGGACGCGAAGTGTTGTTTGATTTGAGCGGATATCTGCGCGGGTTCGAAATCACCGACGACGGTCAGGATAGCATTATCGGGACGATACCAGCGCTGGTAGAAGGCTTTGAGTCCGGAGTCTTTGGCACGGTCGACGCTGCGGGGAGTGCCGCCCACAAAACGATCGCCGAGAGGGTGGTCGGGGTAGACGAAGCCCATGCGTTCTTGGGCGAATGCACCGGCGACGATTCCGCGAGCGGCCATCTCAGCGAGCACGACTTTGCGCTCTCGTTTGACCTGGTTGGAATCGAATACCAAGCCGTCGCACCAATCACGCATGACGCGGAGGGCGAGTTCGATGGTGGCAGGATCGTGGTGGGACAAATCGAGTTGGTAGACCGTGTGATCGGGGGTGGTGAACGCGTTGACTTCGGGACCGAACCGAATTCCGGCTTTGGCCAAAGTGGCGCCAAGCGTCTCGTTGGGGAAATTCGTGGTGCCGTTGAAGGCCATGTGTTCGACGAAGTGGGCGTAGCCTAGCTCGTCTTCATTTTCGTCGTTGGCACCGGTCTGGATGATGAGACGAATGCTGACGCTGTTACTGGCATCCACGTGGCGCGCATGCACAAAGCGAAGTCCGTTATCGAGTTGGTCGGCGGTGATCCTCGCATCGACGGGGATTTCCGGGATCTCGGGGAGCCAATTGTTTTGGGCGGTGAGAGTGGTCAGGCCGATTGCGACGGCCGAGAAGCAGGGGAGAAGTCGTTTCAGCACGAAGAGACCACAGTAGATTTTAGTTTTCGTCGCAAGGAATGAACCGGTTGAATCGGTTGGTTTTTCGGCGAGCTAGGGCAGAAATGAGGGGGACGGAAGATTTTGGGCGAAAGAACGAATAACTTCATAGCGAGGTGCGTCGCAGTTTGTATGCACTCTTCGACTTTGGTCCCGACTCTCGTTTCACGGGCATTTGCTTGCTTCGTTGTTTCCTCGATTCTCAGTGTGGGGACGGTATCCGCGCAGCATCGGGACGATCGAGGGAGAGGGGGCGACGGGCGAGATAGCCACCAACGTCACGATTCAGACCGTGGTTACTCGGGGCATTCGAATCGCTATGATCGTCACGATTATCGAGGGGCTTTTTTCGGTCCGTCAGGGCGAACTTCGTCGAGCCGATATTCGAGTTTCGGGGGGCATCAGCGATCGCGAAGTTGGTCGAGCGTGATTTTCGATATCGATTTTGGGTATCGGCGTCCCGTGATGGACTATGGTGAAGTGGTGGCGCCTCGGTTGGTGATCGAGCGTCCGGTCGTGGTCGTGGAGCGGGCGTACGTGGCAGATCGGGAGATGGGGGAGGATTTGAGGGAAGTTCGACCGGGAGGCTGGCAGGATAACGAATTGATGGAGGTATGGTTTGGCGAAGAGAGCTTGTTGCTTGATGATGGGGAGTATTTCCGCAGGGGAAGTGAAGGCTTGGTGTGGGTGCCGACACCGGTGGGGGCCGTGGTCGGCAAGTTACCTATCGGCGTAAATGCTATTTGGCATGAAGAGCGGGAGTTTCTGGAGTTTGACGGGGGTTATTTTCGACGTAGTCCTGAGGGGTTTAAGGTGGTGAATCCGCCGTGGGCCGACGCTAAGACCGAGCGCACAGAGATAGCTGAAATAATCGAAGAGTAGACTGGTCGAAGATGAGGGGGGGAGTTAAGCGTGGGGGTGTTCTCCAACGTTTAATTTCTATCCCCATGCCCCTGTTTCCCCGTCCCTTGCTCTACTTAGCCTTGGTCCTCGGGGGAGGATCATCCGCCCTCGCTCAACTCGAAAAGGGACCGAACTTTCTGTTCGTGGTCGCCGACGACCTGAACACCCACATCGGGCCTTATGTTGACGCGTCGCTGAAGGTTTATACGCCAAATTTGAATCGGCTGGCGCGCGAGGGAGTGAGCTTTTCCCGGGCCTACACGCAATATCCGGTTTGTGGACCGGCCCGGGCGGCATTCATGAGCGGGCTTTATCCGGAAACCAATGGGGTGACGGGTAACGGATTTGAAATGGGCAACCACCGGATCGCGACTCCAGCATTGGCAGATCACCCGACGCTGGCGGGGTTCTTGCGAGAAAGAGGCTACTTCACCGCGCGCGTCTCAAAGATTTTTCACCTGGGAGTGCCAGGCGGTATCGAGCGCGGCGAGGCGGGATCGGATGACCCCGACTCTTGGGATTACGCGGTGAATCTCATGGCGCCAGAAACGCTGACCCCGGGGAATTGGGAAAAGCTGTCCCAAGGAAACCACTACGGATCGGTTTTTGCCCGGCTGGAGTTGCCGGATGGAGCGGAACTCACGCAAGCCGACGTGCTGGCAGCAAATCAAGCGATTGCGATTCTGGAGAATCGAGCGACTCCGCGCCCGGTCAATTCGACGAATCGTTCAAAATTCAAGCCCGATGCACCGTTTTTCCTAGCCGTGGGGTTCGTGCGTCCGCACGTGCCACTGATCGCCGCCTCGCGGCATTTTGCGCATTATCCCGAGGACAAGGTTAAGTTACCTCACGTGCCGGAGAATGACTTTGCTGATATTCCGGAGCCCGCGTTAGCGCTGCGGAACGAAACTCGATTTGGCATGGATGGGTCCCAGCAGCGACGGGCAATTAGTGCGTATCACGCGAGTATTAGTTTTATGGATGAGCAGTTGGGCCGCCTGCTTGACGCGTTGGATCGACTCGAATTACGGGAAAGCACGGTAGTCGTTTTTATCTCGGATCACGGTTATAATCTCGGCGAGCACTCAACGTGGCAGAAGCAGAATCTCTGGGAGGAAAGTGTGCGGGTGCCGTTGATTGTTTCGGTTCCTGGCACATCGCAAGCCGGCAAGGTGGCGAAAACGATCGTGGAATTGAATGACCTTTATCCGACATTTGCGGAGCTCGGGGGCTTGGGCGAGATGGCGCCAGCGATCTTGCAAGGCGAGAGTCTAGTGCCGTTGCTGGAGGATCCCCATCGGCCGACGGGCGACCAGATTGCGTTCACGATATCAGCGAGTGGAGGCGCTTCAATTCGGACCGAGCGATGGCGCTATAATCGTTGGGGGGAAGATGCGGACGGTTTGAATGAGGAACTCTACGATCATGCCAATGACCCGAGAGAGTATGTTAACCTCGCGCGATTGCCAGAACACGGGTCAAACCTAGCTGAAATCCGGGTCCGATTTGAGCGGGTGCGAAGGGTGGCGAGAGGGAACTAGACCCGAGGGGGGCACGACTTTTAGCGGCAAGGGTTTCGGGAAAATAAGCCAGTTTGAAATGGGTTCAGGACAGGAGGGTCGCCATCATTGATGGGGTAGGGCTCGGGAAAAAAATGAAGTATTATCGTCGCTCGCGGAGGAAAATTATATCACCCGCAAATTTTGCGTGCGTTTTAGAATTTATTCGGATGTATTCCGCGAATCCCCTGTTTGCGGCAGTAATTAAACGATTAACCGCGCTTAACTGATTAACTGATCTTAAAATTGCTGAGAATTCTCGATAGAATTTCTTTGCCGAAATCTTTCCGACGACCTTGCACCCCTTACCCGACCTAAATTTTCCAGCGTAGTTTCCCCTAAATCCTTAATCTTTAGTAGATTACCTACCCCAAGTATGGCCCCCACCACTTCGCCGGAGGTGTCGTGGTCAGCCGTATTTGTTTCCAGTTATTAGACCCCTTTTGAAGTTCTGTGTTCTAGCCGGGGCACTGCTCGCTGCCAGATCTTCATCTTACGCAAAACCTACCCATAGTTAGTGACTTATATGCACCTGACCTACCTACCTAAAACCCCGAGAGCACTCTGCATGGCAGCGACTGCTCTCTTGTCCGCATCATTTCTGGCGGCCCAAGCAACCGACGCTTCCGCTGATGACGTCGATGCCGAGGACGTTCTCAATCTCTCCCCCTTCGTCGTGGATGCCGAGACCGATGAGGGTTATGCGGCAACCCAGACCTTAGCGGGTGGTCGGCTTAACCAATCTCTAAAAAACACTGGTGCGGCCATTCAGGTCATTACCAAGGATTTCATGGATGATATTGGTGCGACCAGTATTGAAGAACTGCTCCAATACACCACCAGTTCGGAAGTCGCCGGTATTCTCGGTAACTTCACCGGAGCTGACGATGGTGGTTCGGGTGAATCCAGCACGGGAGGTGCCCGGCGCAATCCCGATGGTGCGACCCGCGTGCGTGGTCTCGCTGCACCTGACCGGACGCGTAACTTCTTCAAAACGGATATTCCGTTCGACACCTACAATACCGAACGGGTGGACATCAACCGAGGAGCGAATTCCTTCCTCTTCGGTCTCGGTTCTCCGGCTGGTTTGATCAATAACGGCCTCGCGGTCGCCCGCTTCAAAGACTCCGCCGAGGTCAGCACTCGGGTGGGTAGTGGGGGTGAAAATCCATCCTACCGTGCTTCCTTCAAGGTGAATAAGGTGCTCATCGAAGATAAACTCGCAGTCAAAGTGGCTGGTTTGGTGGATCGCACGGAGTATCGTCAGCGTCCGACCTACAAGGATGATGACCGTCTTTATGCGACGATGACCTTACGTCCGTTTGGTCATCAAGACACGGTGATCAAGGCTCACTACGAAACCGGCGAAGTGTTGGGGAATGCACCGGACGTGCTGATGCCGATCAACAACCTCAGCACATTCCTCGACTATAAAGAGTCGTTCGATGTCTACGACAACATTCGTCGCTTCAACAACCAAGAGGGACCGAATCTCAGTCAGTGGCGGAATAATGGTAATGTTGCGCGTTTCGTGACGGCTGAAGAACGGGCCAACTGGCCCATGTATACGGATGAGAATGGCAATCAACAGCCCTTCATCCGTAATTCGGTCAATAATAACGTCTACGGAAACAACCAGTGGGGTAACGGTTCCTATGGTTTCGTTTTTGATGGATCTAACGGTCGGGAACCCGGTTTTGCCTATACCGATCTGCTGTCCGCCAATGTTTATAACCGGAACGATGATTTCTGGGACCCAGATAATCGCGGCAAAGGCTCACCGCAGTCGGTCTACCCGGGCAATACTCAGGATATCAAAGGAACCGGTTGGCTCGACCAAGGTTTTGTTGATCTCGAGACCTTCAACTTTAGCAGATACAACCTAGGTTGGGACAACGATTACTACACCCGCGATTTCGATAACGTTAATTTGTCGGTGGAGCAGGTATTGTTTGAGGGTAAGGCCGGTGTGACGGTGGCCTGGGATTATCAGGATCTTTTCCGCGATAATTACACCGCGTTCAATGGCGGGAATTCCCAAGTCACGTTTGATGTGAACGAGGTGCTCATTCTCCCGACTGAAGAGTATCTCAACGGCGGTGAACCCGGTTTGCGGGCGAATCCAAACTACGGTCGTCCGGTCGTCCTCACCAAGTCCGGCCGTAATGCGATTGATGAACAGCGCGAGACCCTACGACTTACCGCGTTTATCAAGCATGACTTCGCCGAGAAGTCCGAATCGAAGTGGGCCAATATCCTCGGTTCTCACACCCTGACCCTGCTCGGCGATAGAAACGTTTACGATGAACGTCGAGTGAGCTATGTGCAGAATTCCTTTGGTGATCCCGATCCTCCCCTGCACATCACCACCGCTAACGCACGCTCAACCGCCAACAACAGTCGCAATGTGCCCAACTTGGTCTACATCGGACCACGACAAACCGGAGCTTTCACCGACGACTCCTGGCAGTTGAGCGACTTTATTCTTCAGCCCGCCAAATATGATATCCTTCGTCCCGCGGGATACACTATCGACAAGCTGAGCTGGAACTTAGGGCCGGATGCGAGTAACGACAACCTTGGCATTGTGTCGGGCCCCGACTCGGTCATCAACGGCAATGAAGATTGGAAATGGGGGACATTCGAACCCCGTGAGGTTCCCACCAAAAATTATCGCAAGCAGCGCACGGAGATCACCTCGGCCGCGATTAATACCCAGTCGATGATGTTCGATGATCACCTCGTGTTGAACATGGGTTATCGTGAAGATACCATCGATAACTGGCTCAACACCGAAGCCCCCCTTATCGGCATCGACGAGATTCCTGATTTGACCGGTGAAGGATGGACTCTTGCCGACGGAGTGTATGCTCAGACCGAGGAGTCCACCTTTGGTTACGGTGGCGTGCTCTACTGGCCTAAGCGGTTCATTCCTCTGCCAGAGATATTCAATGACATCACCTTCCACTACAATACATCGGATAATTTCATTCCCGCGACTGATCGTGTTGATGAGCTCCGTCAACCGGTGGATTCTCCTCGGGGTGAGAGCCAAGACTGGGGGGTGAGTTTCTACATGTTTGATAACAAGCTCACCGCTCGGCTCAACTGGTATAAGGCGCAACTTCTCAACGCCTCTTCCCCAGTGTCGAACAACTACAATCAAAACATCTCCAATATGTTCAACCATTTCGGGAATTTGAACCGTGATATCCAGCAATACGATTTTGACGGTAATGGCCAACTCGACCAATCGGTCATCGATGAGTTCGCTGCCAGCGGAGATTTCGATCCGATGTCGGGTTTGAATGATGAAGGACTCACGGTCACTCAAGCGATCGCGCAACAGTTTCCAAATCTAACGGACTCGATTGCTGCCCGTGCTTCGATTGAGCAACATCTGAGCCCTGGACTTAAGGAGGCTTATAACTTCCGCCAGCTGGCCAGCGGTGGCGTCGTCACCCAATGGGCAGGCGCAATCACGGACACGCAGGATATCGATGCTTCGGGCTTCGAGGCTGAGATCATCTACAATCCAACCCGCAGCTGGCGCATTGCCTTCAACGCCGCCCAACAAGAGACCGTCCTCACCAATATCGCCCCACGTTTGACGGGATTGTTGAACGACGTGTGGATCCCGCATCTGGCTCAATTCGGTCATCTCGACTGGAACGCTCCGGTGCAGGAAAATAACGGTAATACGACGGCTCAACAGGTGAACAATCGTTTGATCGATTACTTCGCCATCAAGGGCAACGAAGGTCGGGCCAATCCCGAAACACGGGAATGGCGTTTCAACTTCATCACCAACTACCAGTTCCGTGACGGTGGCCTCAAAGGCTTCTCGATCGGTGGCGCGGCTCGTTGGGAAGATGAGTTCGCCGGGGGTTACCCGCTGTTAGTCGACAGCGCGACTGGGCTGATTACGCCGGACGTAAACAATCCCTTCTACGGCAAACGCCAGATGTCCGTTGATGCGACCTTTGGTTACCGCCGTAAGCTGGATTTCTTCGGTGGCGTTGATTGGCGCATGCAGATCAACATACGCAATCTGCAAAACTTGGATAACGGCGATGTCCAAGCCACCCGCTACCAGCCAGACGGTTCGGTCGCTCGTGCTCGTTTCGGCGCGCCTAGCCAGTTCTGGTTGACCAATACCTTCAGCTTCTAAGCCCGAAGGTTAGTCACAAAACTCTCAGCGGATGCCTTTCGAGGCATCCGCTTTTTTGGGCACTGATTCCCGAATGTTCTTATTTTAATCTGGACGGCACAATTCCCCGTAGCTTGCTGCGAGGCTGGATGCAGCCCGCTGTTATCGGGGCGAAGCCCCTTTCAGTGATACCCCGGAGCTTGCTCCGGGGTGGGTTCATTCACTGAACCGGGGAGGTATCCGGTGACATCGTCGCGTCTGAGTTAATTGGTCGGCAGTGAAATCTGGGATCGAAATTCAGGGGCAGGGGATCGCATTCAAGGAAACCGGCTCCCCCATCTGGGCGGATAATTGGCGGATTTGGAACCTGACAGTGATCAGAAGTATGTCGTCGAAAAAGGGGGAGCAGAAAGGCGAGCGTAGATTTTCCGGATAAATAGAAGGCATAGAATCACCTTCCGACTTGAGGGTAGGAGGGGAGACTTTGTTGGTCAGATCTGGGATAAGGTAAACGTATACAATAGCGTTCAGTAGTAATGCTTTTGCGGTTGCGTCACAAATATCAGATTAATTAATATGTTTCCGACGGCTTCTTATACGATCCGTTAAACCTTACCCACCCACCTACCCCTTAGGAACTCATCCTCGTTGACTCGGTTACCTCCGAAACTCGCGAGCTGCTGTGATTATGAGGGTAGTAAACTAACCCCAATCAGAAATTTTCGATCTATTCATTCCTAGCTAAGGCGTGATAAAGAAAATTTTCGATGTTACATAAAACCTACAAATTAAATAGCTTATGAATTATAAGTTCAATCCAGTGAATTTTCGAACACTACGCTTCACGGCGGGTGTTCTGTTGCCGGCGTCGTTCATGGCGGCTCAATCCGTCGAAGAAATCGATGCCGAAGAGGTGCTCAATCTCTCCCCGTTCGTGGTCGATGCTGAGACCGACGAAGGCTACGCGGCGACCCAGACCTTAGCGGGTGGCCGATTAAACCAATCTTTGAAAAACACCGGTGCGGCCATTCAGGTGATCACCAAGGATTTCATGGATGATATCGGAGCCACCGGTATTGAAGAACTGCTGCAATATACCACCAGCTCTGAAGTTGGCGGTATTCTCGGTAACTTTACCGGTGCGAGTGATGGTGGCTCGGGCGAAACCAGCACCGGCGGCGCTCGTCGGAATCCTGATGGAGCGACTCGTATTCGTGGTTTGGCGGCACCTGATCGCACGCGAAACTTCTTCAAAACCGATATTCCGTTCGACAGCTACAATACGGAGCGGGTGGACATCAACCGGGGAGCGAATTCCTTCCTCTTCGGTCTCGGTTCACCGGCTGGTTTGATCAACAACGGTCTCGCGACTGCGCGATTCAAAAACTCCAGTGAAATTCAGACGCGAGTGGGCAGCGGCGGCGCTGACCCCTCCTACCGTGCGAGCTTCAAGTTCAATCGGGTGCTGATCGAAGATAAACTCGCGGTGAAAGTTGCGGGCTTGATGGATCGTACTCAATATCGGCAACGTCCCACCTACAAGGACGACGACCGAATCTTCGCCACGTTCACCCTGCGCCCGTTTGGAACCACCTCGACGGTGATCAAAGGGCATTTTGAGAACGGTTCGGTCCTCGGTAACGCACCTGACGTGCTCATGCCGATCAATAATCTCAGCACCTTTGTGGAGCATCCGCAGTCGTTCGACATTTTTGAAAACGTCAATCGATTCAATAACGCGGAAGGACCAAACAGAAACCAGTGGATAAATCGTCGTAACGTGGCGCGCTTCGTCACGGCGGAAGAACGGGCCAATTGGCCCATGTATACCGACGAAAATGGCGATCAACAGCCCTTGATTCGTAACTCCATTGCCAACGCCGTTTATAACAACATTGGCTGGGGCAACATGGCTCACGGCTTTATTTTTGATGGCTCGAACGGGCGGGAACCAGCCTTGGCCTACACCGATCATTTCCCGGGAAACATGTATCTGAAAGGGGATGATTTCTGGGATGCGAATAAGAAAAATCGCGGCGCGCCCCAACGCCAATATCCGGGCAATACTCAGGACATCAAGGGCACGGGGTGGCTCGACCAAGGGTTTACTGATTTGGAGACGTTTAATTTCAGTAAGTATAACCTCGGCTGGGATAATGACTTCTACAGTCGTGACTTCGACAATATCAACTTATCGCTCGAACAAGTCTTCTTGGACGGTAAGGCAGGAGTCACCCTGGCTTGGGATTATCAGGATCTGTTTCGCGAAAATTACACCGCTTTTAACGGCGGAAACGCCCAGATCACCTTTGATGTAAATCGCGATATTCTGTTGCCGACCCAAGCCTACTTGGATGGCACCGGCCCTCCCGATACTCGGCCCAATCCAAACTTCGGACGCCCCGTCGTTTTGACCAAGGCGGGTCGCAATGAAACCGATGAGCAGCGGGAAGCCATGCGGGTCACCGCGTTTATCAAACACGACTTCCGCAAGGCCGATGAAAATTGGATCCAAAATGTCCTAGGTTCCCATACTCTGACGTTGCTGGGGGACAAAAACGTCTATGATGAGCGTCGTATCTCATTTCAGCAGAATTCATTCGGTGATCCTGATCCGGCACTTCACTTCACCAATAGTAATGGCCGTCAAATTGCCAACGGCGTGCGTAATGTTCCGGTGCTCGCTTATATCGGCCCGGCTCAGACGGGAGCGTTCACGGATACAAATTGGTCGTTGAATGATTTCATCCTGCAACCCGCCAAGTATGACATCCGACGTCCAGAGGGTTACTCGACCCCCAAGATCAGTTGGAATCTAGGTCCGGATGCGACCAACGAGAACATCGGTATCATTTCAGGACCGAACTCGGTCATCAACGGTAACGAAGGCTGGAAAGAAACTCGCTTCGATGTGAAGGAAGTTCCGGCTAAGAACTACCGGAAACAACGCACGGAAATTACCTCCGCAGCGGTCAATACGCAGTCGATGATGTTCAACGATCATCTAGTGATCAACATGGGTTACCGTGAGGACACGATTGACAGCTGGATCAATACCGAAGCCGATCTAATTGGTTTGGATGAGTTTCCAGATCTCTCGGATGAGTCCTGGACGCTGGAGAAAGGCATTTATGCGAAGACGGAGGAATCCACCTTTGGTTATGGTGGCGTGCTTTACTGGCCTCAGCGGTTCATTGCTCTGCCGGAGATGTTCAACGACATCACCTTCCACTACAATACCTCGGATAACTTTATCCCCGCGACTGATCGTGTGGACGAGCTACGCAATCCGGTGGAAGCCCCACGGGGTGAGAGTAAGGATTGGGGTGTAAGCTTCTACATGTTCGATAACCGCCTGTCGGCGCGTCTGAACTGGTTTAAGGCTTCCCTCATCGGCGCGACCTCTCCGGTGTCGTCCAACTACAATCAGAACATTAGCAATATGTTCAGTCATTTCGGACGGCTAAATAGTGATATTCAAGAGTTTGATGCGAACGGTGATGGTCAGATTGACCAATCGGTCCGCGATGAGCTGACGGCCCCCGATGATGATGGCGTTTTCCCCTTCGATCCCGGGTCGGGATTGAACGATGAAGGACTGACCGTTGATCAAGCCATGGCCCAGGCCTTTCCGAATCTCCTCGATGCGATCGCGGCTCGCGCCTCCATTGAACCCGCCCTGACGGATGGGTTGAAGGCGGCCTACAATTACCGGTTGCAACAGGACGGTAGCGTCAAGACCCAATGGGCTGGAAATATCACCGACACGCAGGACATCGATGCCGAGGGGTTTGAAGGTGAAATTATCTTCAATCCGTCGCGTAATTGGCGGATCGCGTTCAATGCCGCACGGCAGCAGACCACCCTCAGCAACGTGGCTCCTCGATTGACGAAGCTGTTGACCGATGTGTGGATTCCTCACCTTGGGCAATTCGGTCACCTCGATTGGAATGGACCGGTGGAAGAGGTGAATGGCAATACTACGGCCGAACAGGTGAACAATCGTTTGCTCGATTACTTCGCGATCAAAGGCAACGAAGGTAAGCCCAATCCCGAGCAACGGGAATGGCGCTTTAACATGATTACCAACTACCAATTCCGCGAGGGTGGGCTGAAGGGTTTCTCCATCGGTGGGGCGGCGCGTTGGGAGGATGAGTTTGCCGGTGGATATCCGATTACGACCGACCCGGTCTCTGGACTGATTCTGCCTGATGTCGAAAATCCCTACTTCGGTAAGCGTCAGCTCTCTTTCGACGCGACCTTCGGTTACCGTCGCAAGGTTGAATTCATGGGCGGGGTGGACTGGAGAATGCAAATCAACATTCGCAATCTGCAGAACTTGGATAACGGCGATGTGCAAGCCACCCGCTTTCAGCCCGATGGCAGTGTCGCTCGCGCTCGTTATGCGGCACCCGCGCAGTTCTGGCTGACCAATACCTTCAGCTTCTAAGTCCGAAGGTAAGTCACAAAATTCTCAGCGGATGCCTTTCGGGGCATCCGCTTTTTTGGGCATCGTTGAAACGGGGAGGATCGATTCCGACGGTGAAACTTATACCAATTGCGACTAGGGTTTGAACTTTGGAAACCTACCGGTAGACTGATTTTTAACCACACGAAGCGCGGGAGCGCGTAGAAGGCGCAACGGAACGGTGCGCCCCGGAGGGGTGATGAAATGGGTGCCCAGAATGGGCGATTGAAGAACAAATTACTCAGATAAATACCGGATACCAATCCCCACGCCACGGCCTTTTATCCGGATCGAATCCGTGAAGTCTGCTCTGCAGTTGCCCATTTTGGGCACCCGCCATCATCACCCCTTCAGGGGGCACGATCTTCCTGATCGCACCCTCTATTCGCTCCCACGTTCCGTTGTGGTTAAGGTTTAAAAGCTTCGGGACATTGGTATTAGGTTGATTTTGGAGAGGAATGGATCGGGGGCGGGACTCGGTTTGAAAACAGCGAAACATGTGAACATGCGCGGGACTTTAGTTTCGATGAAATCCATGAAAAATGTGTTGCGCATTTTGGTGACTCTTTGGGCTGGGGTTATGATTCCGGTGGTTGGGGTCGCGGCGGGCGAACCAAGCGAACCGACGGTTCAATCAATTGTGACGATCAAAGGGATCGACTACCCGGTATTCGGTTTCAGTGAGCTGAAACCAATCAAGCAGGTGCCGCCGAAATATCCGATTTGGGAGGGAGAGAAAGGCAGGCCCGGAAATGTGGTGGTGCTGGTATTAGTTGATCGGAGCGGTCAACCGGCAGAGGTGATGGTTCGATAGAGTGAACCCTCACCAGCGTTTGGCGAAGCGGCGGCCAAAGCGGTGAAAAAATGGCGTTTTCAGTCGGCCCGGTGGAAGGGGAAGCCGACGGAATACCTGATGATGCAAGTGCCGCTGGTCTTTCGGGCTTCCCGGTAGGTTGCAGTCAGGCGGGGCTGAGGTCGGCCGAGTCAATCGGTTGCCACCACGAGAAGCTCTGCCGCGGATTCATGGTGAAGGCGTAGTAATTACCTCCACCGTTTGGAGGTTGATCCGAGTCTCTCGAGATCGATTTTTGCGCCAAATAACACGAGAGCAGGGTGCCGACGGCGCGATGAGAGACGATGGCGACGGAGCCGTGAGTTTCGTCGGATTCTACGATGGCAGAAATGGCTTTTACGATGCGTGACTGGGCGTCGTTGGCGGTTTCCCAACCACGCACCGACTGGGCGGGGGGGGCAAAAAAAGGGTCTGCGACGTGTTCAAACTCAGCGGGCGGGAGAAAGCCGGTGGGCGATCGATCATTCTCTCCCAAGTCGTGAATTTGGGTGAAGGGTAGAGCGGTTGCATTCGCGAGGATCTCGGCTGAATCGATCGCCTTTTGTTCGGTGCTGCAGTAGATGGCGGACAAATCCGGAACCCACGGTTGCTTGAGGCCGAGGCGCATTTGGGACCGGCCTTGGTCGGACAAGGGCCAATCAGGCACCGGGAACTGAGGATCAATTACCGCGTTGGGGGGTGGCTGATAAAATAGAAACGGCGGGCCACTGTGGTCGTCTTGCTTGACGACGATAACAGGGCGAGCGAGATCGGTTAGATCAGCATTGCGGCGATACAAGCGGGGATGAAACAAGCGAGGGTGCCGCCGAGAAGGGCGCGCCAGCCGAGGCGGGCGAGGTCCTGGCGTTTTTCGGGAGCGATGGAACCGATGCCACCGATCTGGATGCCGATCGATACGATGTTGGCGAAGCCGCAAAGTGCGTAGGTGAGGATGACGCGGGTGCGCTCGTCGGTCAGAGTGCCGTCCGCCTGCATTTGATTCATGGTGAAGAAGGCGACAAATTCGTTGAGCACGAGGCGTTCGCCAAAAAGTTGACCGGCGACCATGAGATTACCCGAGTCGATACCGACGAGCCAAGCGAGGGGAGCACCGATTACGCCGAAAACGAATTGCAGCGAGAACTGTTCATAGCGTCCGCCGGTGACGCTCGAGACGACACCATTGAGGCCCGTCCAGGAGCCAAGCATATCGCCAAGGCCGTAGTTGATCATGGCGACCAAGGCAGTGAAGACGATGAGCATGCCGCCCACGTTGACGGCGAGTTTGATGCCATCGGTAGTGCCGAGGCAGATCGCGTCGAGCACGTTGGCGCCAAACCGGTCACGCGAGACCATGAGGTCTTGACTCACCTCTTCTTCTTGCGGGAACAGGATCTTGGCAATCACGAGTGCGGCCGGGGCGGAGATGATGGACTTGGTGAGCAGATGAGTGGCGAATTGAATACGCGATTCGGTATCGTTGCCACCGAGCAACTCGATGTAGACGACCATGACGCCGCCGGCGATGGTCGCCATGCCGCCGATCATGATCGCGAGCAGTTCCGAGCGCGTCATCTTGTCGAGGTAAGGTTTGACGAGGAGCGGGGCCTCGGTTTGCCCCACGAAAATATTGGCCGATGCCGACATGCTCTCCGCGCCGCTGAGTCGCATCGTCTTCGACATGATCCACGCGAATCCGAAGACGACCCGTTGCAGGATGCCGAAGTAGTAGAGCATCGCGGTGATGGCGGCGAAGAAGATGATCGTGGGGAGAATCGTGATCGCGAACGCGGGGGCGAAGGTGCCGATAGTGACGGCCTCTTGGGTGGTGGGATCGGTGGCGTTGAGCAGCACGCCTTCGCCGCCAGAAGGGACCTGGGTCAACCAACCGAAGACGAGTCCGGTGCCTGCTTTGGTGAAGTCAGTGACCTTGACGAAGAAGCTACTGATAAACTCGAAGACGGTGCGGACGGGGCCGACCTTGATGACCACGACGGCGATGACGAGTTGGAGGAGCAGTCCGGTGCGGACGAGTTTCCAATCGACCGCTTTGCGGTTGGAACTGAACGCGTAGGCGATGCCGATGAAAGCCGCGACGCCGAGCACGGCGCGAGCGATGATGATGAGAGTGTCCATGAGGGGCGGTTGGCTAGGAGGGCGTCGTTTTTACAGAAAGTAACGGAGAAAACGAAGGGGAGAGGTAGAGTAGGTTTTACAGAAGGAAACGAAGAAAACAAAGCTGAGGGGCAAGAGGGAATGACGCGAACGAAGGAAGCTAACGGTTTGCTCCCGGCAAGATTAACCTAGAAATTCCATCTGTCAGCTTGGGAACATTGAAGTTGATCAATAGACCGATGGGGGATGTTGAGGAGCTTCATGTAGGAGAGTAATTGAGCTTTGGGCACGGGTAGGATGCGTTCAACCGCCTTTGCTTCGATGAGTAAGCTGTCGTCGAGGAGAACATCGAACCTGACCGGCTCTTCTTTGGTGAAGCCTTTACAGGAGATCTCTACCTGTTTTTGAGTGATGGTTGGAATTTTCCTTAGGTGGAATTCTTGAAGTAAGCACCACTCGTAAATCGATTCGTTGAGGCCGGGACCCTTATCCCGATGAACTTCAACGGCCGCAGCGATTGCCGTAGAGGAAAGGTGATCGGATTTTTCGAAGAGCGGGTGCATGCGATGGCTTAGTTTTCTTCGTTTCCTTCGGTAAAAAGACTCAGACTTCGGTTGGGCAGAGCTTGCGATGGGGTGGGAAAGGCGCGAGAACGATTTGCATGATGACAATTGAAGAACGACTGGAGAAGCACTTGAGCTGCACACCGGATACGGCGGCGGCGAATTGGGTCGCGCCGACCGCGACGGTGGTGGGTGATGTCGTGCTGGGCGCGAAATCAAGTGTGTTCTACGGGGCGGTATTACGCGGCGATATTGCCCGTATTCGGGTGGGGGAAGGATCGAACATTCAGGATAACTGCGTGATCCACTTGGCGGATGATCTCGATGCAATCATCGGCGATTGGGTGACCGTGGGGCATGCGGCGATCATTCATGCGTGCACGGTCGAGGACGAATGTTTGATTGGGATGAATGCGACGATTCTGGATGGAGCCGTGATCGGAGCCCGGAGCTTGATCGCGGCCGGCACGGTGGTGACGCCGAGGACGGTCATTCCGCCGGGGTCCATGGTGGTGGGCACGCCGGGAAAGGTGCTTCGGGAGCTTACGGATAAGGAGCAGCTGGGGTTGAAGAGATGGGCGGAGAAGTATGTCGCGGTTTCGGCGGCGTTTGCGCGTCGGGGGCTGTAAAACTTGCCGAGTATATTGCCACGGAGCTAAAGAGCAGTAGGGATGGGGGGATGATTAAGCGCTTACTGAATACCTCGATCGTCGTAGCGGCTGTGCTCGGTGCGGGAATCGCCCAAGCCGTGGAACTGGAAGATTCGCGTTACTTGCCGGTCTTGGAGCACAAGGGGGTGGCGACCGAAGCGGAGCGATTGGCGGCGTTGTTTGAGATTGATTTTGCAGCTTATTTGGATGAAAATCCGACATCAGCGACCTCAAATGGTTATGAAGGTTTTAAAGGACGTTGGGACGATGATTCGCCGGCAGGATTAAGGCGCCAAGATGCGCGGCGGCGTTCGCGGTTGGTCGCTATTGATTCGATTGATCCGACTCAGTTGGGGGAAGAGGCCCGTTTGAATTACGACCTGTTCTTAAGACAGGCGCAGGAGCAAGTCGGACTGCTCCAATTCCCGACGCAGGTGCAGAAAATTAATCAACGAGGAGGAGTGCAGCAAAGTTCGGCGAGCACGCTCAAGAGTCTGTCAAACCGATCAATCGCCGACCTCGAAGGTCAAGTTTCGTTGTTACGCGGACTACCGGAGAGAATCGAACAGCAGATCGCATTGCTACGAGAGGGGATTAAGTTGGGGGTGGTCCCGCCAGCGATCACGTTGCGCGACGTGCCGCAGCAAGTTCGTAATATGGTGGTGGATACTCCGGCAGATAACCCGCTGTTGCAAGGGTTCTATGATCTGCCAAACTCAGTGCCGGTGGAGAAAGGGGACCTGCTGCGGCAGGAGGCGATTGAGGTTTATCAGCAGGCGATTCGCCCGATGTGGAATAAGTTCGAGACGTTTCTGGTGGAGGAATATCTGCCAGCAGCCCCGGCCAGTATCTCGGCCCGTGACCGGCCCAATGGGGCGGCCTGGTATCAGTTTGAGGTGAAGCAGCAAACGACCCTGGATATCACTCCGGATGAGGTGCACGAAATCGGACTGGCGGAAGTGGCGCGAATTCGCGCGGAGATGGAACGCGTGAAGTCGTGGGCGGGCTTCGAGGGAACGTTGGCGGAGTTTTTCACTTTTCTCCGCACGGATCCGCAGTTTTACCACACGGAGCCGGAAGCCTTGTTGGCGGAGTATCGGGATATCTCGAAACGAGCCGATTTGGAGATGCCGAAGTTGTTCGGATTGCTGCCACGCACGCCTTACGGGGTGGTCGAGATTCCGTCGTATGCGGCTAAATCTCAGACGACGGCGTATTACTCACGCGGGTCTTTAGCGGCGGGCCGGGGGGGGCAGTTTTTCGCCAATACGTATGCGCTGAATACGAGGCCGCGGTGGGAGATGGAGGCACTCACTTTGCACGAAGCCGTGCCGGGGCATCATCACCAAATTGCGATTCAGCAAGAAATCGAAGGTATCCCGGGTTTCCGGAAAATGGGTATGACGCTGACGGGTTACACCGAGGGGTGGGGACTTTACGCCGAGAGTCTGGGGGAAGAGATGGGTTTCTACCGAGATCCCTACGCAAAGTTCGGTCAATTGACTTATGAAATGTGGCGGGCGGTGCGATTGGTGGTGGATACCGGGATGCACTCGAAAGGCTGGTCTCGTGAGCGCGCGATTGAGTATTTCGCGGCCAATGCGAGCAAATCGAAACACGATATTGTGGTGGAAATCGATCGCTATATCGTGTGGCCGGGGCAGGCGTTGGCTTACAAGTTGGGCGAATTGAAATTTAAGGAATTGAAGGCTCGAGCGGCGGCGGCGCTGGGCGATAAATTTGATATCCGCGCGTTCCATGATGAAGTGCCGCGGCGAGGCCCCTTACCTCTGATGATGCTCGATGGTTATGTGAATGAGTGGATTGCGGCCCAGCGGCGATGAGGTAGCGGGCTGAGAGGCAAGGGTTTTTGTTTAACCACGAATGGACACGACTGGGCACGGTAGTGCGTAGATGGTGCGCCGACACGGCGTGGCCCGAAGGGGTGATGACGTGGGTGCCCTTTGGGCGACTGAAGCACAATGGGCTTCACTACCGTTACGCACCGAAACGTTTTTTTAGGGCCGAGAGGCAGGGGTGGTGAGGCAGGGCGGTTTTTACAAAAGGGAACGAAGTGGAGAGGCAGGGCGGTTTAACGCAAAGACGCAAAGACGAGGAGGCGCTGGCGCACGGCAAAGGGAAGGGACGTGGGGACGGTGGTTTCTCTATTGGCTATCTGCTCCGATGGGGTGAGCCCGAGGGGGCATTTTACGCGGGGTGGGCGGATGAATTCTGGAAGATTTTCGAAAAACTTTGTAAGGAGTAGTGGCCGGGCGGTTACCAACTTAAATAACCGATGATTTCGAACGATCCGCATGAACAACGCTTTGCCGCATGGCTCGAAGCTCACGGCGCGATTCCGCGTCAGTTGAGTCGAGCCTATGCGCCGGAGTCGGCCGACGAGGCGGACCTGCATCAAGAGATGCTGGTGCAGCTTTGGCGGTCGGTGCCACGTTTCCGCGCCGAAGCTAAACCCTCGACATGGATTTACCGGATTTGCCTCAACACGGGGTTAACTTGGCGTCGCACGGAAGGTCGCCGAACCGCTCGAGTGGTGGCACAACCCGAGCCATTGGAGACTGCTTCAACGGAAGAGGCTGGGCCGGCGGATACCGAGGAGCAGCAGGATCTGATGGCAAAACTCATGCAAGCCGTGCGGGAGTTGCCCCGAGGAGATCGCTCGCTGGTGGTGATGGCGCTGGATGGGCTCAACTACCATGAGATCAGTGAAATCACCGGGATGACCGAAAATCATGTCGGAGTGGCCCTGACCCGGGCCCGCAAGAAATTGTCCGTAGCATTAAAGGAGGTAAGCGATGAACTTTGAAGATTTACAACAAGCTTGGCAGCAGGATGCGAAGAACGCTCCGTTGCCAGAAGTGAACGAAGCGCTGGTGCGCAGCGTGCAGGCGAATAGCCGCAAATTTACGCGGAGCATCTTTTGGCGAGATCTCCGCGAAGTGGCGGCAAGTTTCTTCGTCGCATTCATATTTGGTCGCATCGCTTGGGCAGCGCAGGCGGAGGGCACGCCAGCCTGGCCGGCTTGGGTGGCGGCGGCGCTACCGCTCGGAGTCGCCGCCTTCTTTTTAACCGACCGGTGGGTTTCCGCGCGTCGGCACGCTCCGCAAGGTGATGATGTGTTAGCCGAGATCGATCGGGCGATCGATGCGGTAAAGCATCAGATTTCCCTCCTGCGAAATGTGTTTTGGTGGTATATTTTACCGATTGGTTTGAGCGTAGGATTTCTGGCACTCCAGATTGTGCTCTACATGCCAACGGAATTGCCGCCGCACATTGCTCTGGCGGTGAAAGTGGGACTGGGCTTGCTGGTGGTGGTTCCCGCGTGGGCGTTCGACTGGTGGGTGTGGAAGATTAACCAGAAGGCTATTCGCGTGAATCTAGCGCCGGAGTTGGCTGAGCTGGAGACTCGCCGTCAGGAGATTACAGGTGAAGCTTAAGGAGAGTTCACGAAGCCGAGAAACTGAAAATTAGACCGGATTTAGAGATGTATCTAAAAAACAAGCACAACAAATTTTTGAGTGCGATCATCGCAGGGGTGATCGCAGCGCGGGTAGTGGCAATTGATCCGGCTGGACTAGAGACGGCGTTGCAGGACTGGGCGGGTGATCAACCGGGGGTAATCGTGGCTTTGGCGATTGCAGGGGATGAACGGGCGTTTGTCTCGGCGGGAAAGTGGACGGCGACTGACTCTCGCGAGGCGGATCAATATTCGTTTTTTGAGATCGGATCGATCACCAAGGTGTTTACCTCTTTGTTGGTGGCGGATGCGATGGGGGCAGGGCTTATCATGTGGGATAGTCCGATTGGGGGACCGTTTGCTCAGACTGGTATTACCTATGCGCAACTGGCGACTCACACCTCAGGGCTACCGGGACTGCCAGCGGATTTTTCTGGGGCGGGCTTAGCTGATCCCTACGCCGGAATCGGTCGTGATGCCTTGATCAAATCTTTCGCCTTGGAGTCGGCCGCATTGGCAGCAGGACTGCAAGGATGGGCGTATTCAAAGTTTGGATCCGCCGTATTGGGCGAAGCCGTAGTGGGAGCGATGGGTAGCACCTACCCTGATCTGATACGCGGACGGGTCCTGGCCAGGTTGGGCATAGGATTGACGCGCACATCGGTTTTGCAGGGGCGGGATGCGCTGTTGATGGTGCCAGGGCACAACGAACAGGGCGAAACGCCGACGTGGAGTTTCGATGCGTATGCGCCAGCTGGGGCTTTGGTGAGTTCGGCGAACCAGATGGAGCGGTTCGTGCGGGCGATGCTCAACTTGGAGGCAGCGAGGTTGCCTCGATCATGGG
>Ga0222654_1000518_pt1 | contig 24737 bp, 23 predicted proteins | sample AntAcemetagen421_FD_179805 | JGI IMG/M metagenome (GOLD analysis project Ga0222654, IMG submission 179805) | Saline water microbial communities from Ace Lake, Antarctica - #421 | ecosystem: Environmental > Aquatic > Non-marine Saline and Alkaline > Saline | place: Antarctica: Ace Lake...
TAAAAGATCCCGTGAGCGTGCATGACCTGCACGCGACTCTGATGCACCTGCTCGGCGTCAATCACAAGAAACTGACCTTCAAATTCCAAGGGCGCTACTACCGTCTGACCGATGTGCACGGCCAAGTCATCAAACCCATCCTCGCTTAGGGCAGCGCCGAAATCACGACTAAGCGGATAGGAAATCGCGGACGGCGGCTGCCACTTGCTCACAGGGGATTTCAACCTCTTCTCTTTGGCTCAGGTCACGTAATTTCACCACACCTTTAGCCAATTCCTCCCCCCCATAAATGAGCGCAATGCGCGCGCCAGATTCGGTGGCATTTTTGAACTGCTTACCAAACCCCAAATCTTTCATCGGGTAATCAACCCGGTAGCCGACTTCGCGCAGGGCAGCGATATCACCAAACGCCGCCAGACGTTCGGCCGCTCCACCTACCACCACGTAGACGTCAGGTTTCGACGCTATTTGGGGCAAGAGGCCCCGTTCCCTCAGCAGCAACTCCATCGTCATATCGCCGATCGCAAACCCCACGGCCGGGAGTCCCGGACCTCCGAGCTTCTTCACCAGATCGTCGTAACGCCCCCCCCCCGCGAGCGCCCGCAGGTCACCCTTCCGGTCAAACGCCTCGAACACAAATCCGGTGTAGTAAGCGAGTCCCCGCACGACCCCGAGGTCCACACTCACAAAATCACCCAGTCCCATTGCCTCAAGACCGCCTAAGACTTGGCGCCAATCGGCGAGACGGTGGGTAAGCCGTTCGTTGTCGAGTTCCGCCACCAAAGCCTCCAGGTCAGGAAGCGACTTGATCGCGAGCATGCGTAGCACCGCCGTCTTTAAATCCATCGACATCTCGCCATGGACTTTGGTGTAAATTTCGAATGCGTCCTCGCCAAGTCGTTCGAACTTGTCGATCGCCCCCAACATGCCCCGCACTTGCTCATCGCCCAAACCGAGGGCTTCGAGATAATAAAACCACAGATTACGATCACTCAGGCGCACGTAAAAGTCATCCGCCGCGAGACCGAGACCGCGCAGGCATTGGATAAGCAAACTGATGAGTTCAATTTCCGCTTCCGGACCGGACTCTCCGAAGATGTCGGCGTTAAATTGAGCAAAACAACGTCCCCGCCCTTTCTGCATGCGCTCGTAACGAAAGAAATCAGCAATACTAAACCACTTGATTGGTCGTTTTAGCGCATTGGCTTTGGCTCCGACCATGCGACAAACGGTCGGGGTCATCTCCGGACGCAGCGCGACTTCACGACCACCTTTATCCATGAAACTAAACAACTGCGCTTCGATCTCGTCACCCGACTTGGCCTTGTAGAGATCGAGCGATTCGAGGACGGGCGCATCGTATTCCTGAAAACCATAGGCATGGGCCGACTGCCTCCATTGACGAAAAAGATGGGTGCGAGGAGCCAAATCCTCCGGATAAAAGTCGCGGAAACCAGGTAGTGATTTGAACGTAGCCATAAGAGACTCCGACGTTGGCTTCGTCTCTCCTCGTTCGCCAACCGAAAAATGCGCGTAAGATTCAGGCCCACGAAAAAGCCGAACCAATTCGGTCCGGCTTTTCAAAGTGATTAGCGAGTGGCGTCTGCTGACTTAATTGATCGTCTCGATATCCAGATTCTTGAGCTTCTGCTTCAGAATCTTACCGGATTTGAACTTCACCACGGCGCGTTCGGGAATGACGACTTCAGCGGCGGGTTTATTCGGATTACGTCCAATACGAGATTTGCGACGTTGAACTTCCAAAACACCAAAATTGCGCAACTCCACGTTGCGTCCTTCAGCGAGGGCGTTCATGATTGTGTCCAGAGTCATTTGGACGGTCGCAACAACTTCCTTCTGCGGGAAGCCTGACTTCTCGTAAATCTGTAGAACTATTTCGCGTTTGGTTAGGTTAGGGAGGTTCGATGGCATGAGCTTGTTCTTTTCGAAGCTGCGGTTGTTTAGTGAGTTGAATATTTTCAGAAGTCTCCAAACGTCAATCTATTAGGTTAGTTATTATTGCAAATTATGAGTGAAAAGCCCCCTCAAGACCCTTTCGATCAACTTCCAAAACAGATGCGGGATCTACTCAAAGGCTCTCCCTTCACTGCGTCATTTAACACCAAACAAGGCACCGGGGATTCATCAAGCTCCTCCACTACAACTGATTCCGTTGATCCTGAACATGAGGAAATCCTGAAGAAGATCCGAAGTTTTAGCCTGCGACCTCGTGAGATCAGAGATCATCTCGACCGCTTCGTCATTCAACAACAAGAGGCGAAAAAGGTGCTCTCAGTCGCTATTTGCGACCACTACAACCACGTCCGTCGGTGCCTCGAAGACCCTTCCCTCAAGGAACAGGATTACGCAAAACAGAATATTCTTCTGCTCGGTCCGACGGGAGTCGGTAAAACCTACCTCATGCGCTGCATCGCTCGGATGATTGGCGTGCCCTTCGTTCGAGCCGATGCGACCAAATTCTCCGAGACCGGCTATGTGGGTGGCGACGTCGAGGACCTCGTGCGCGATCTAGTGAAAGCGGCTAACGGCGATGTGGATCTCGCGCAATATGGCATCGTCTACATCGATGAGATCGACAAAATCGCTCAAAGCTCTGGCGGCGCGGGGGCACGGGATGTTTCCGGGCGAGGCGTGCAGATCAATCTGCTCAAACTCATGGAGGAGACCGACGTGTCACTAACCGGTCAAAACGACATGGCGTCCCAAATGCAGGCGATGATGGAAATGCAGCGCGGCGGCAAACCGCGTAAGAAAACCATCAACACGCGACACATCCTGTTCATCGTCAGTGGCGCATTCGACAAACTTGCTTCGACCGTGAAGAAGCGCGTGCAGAGCACTCAAATCGGGTTCGGCGCCGCCTCCCAGAAGTCGGGTGCCCCCGACTCCGACTTTCTCCGTCATGCCCAATCTCGCGATATTATCGAATACGGCATGGAACCAGAGTTCGTCGGTCGACTCCCGGTTCGAGTGGCATGCCAATCGCTCGAGGCCGATGATCTAGAGAAAATCCTGCTCACCAGTGAAGGGAGTATTCTTCAGCAGTATCGGGCTGATTTTGCCGGCTATAAAATCGATTTCGAAATCACCCCGGGTGCTGTAACCGAAGTCGCGCAGCGCGCCCATGAGGAAAGCACCGGCGCTCGCGGACTGATGACCGTGCTCGAACAAGTCTTTCGTAATTTCAAATTCGAATTGCCCTCCACCGCGATATCATCCTTCAAAATCGATGCCGCTGCAGTGGTCGATCCATCCACCGCGTTGCGTCAATTAATGGAGGCCAATGCCACGGATCAATGGGATGTCTTGCGCGCCGAGGTTCAGTCGTTTGCCGATCGATTCCAAGAAACCTATGGATTCAAACTCGAATTCGACGAAGGCGCCATCACCGCGCTCATTGAGCAAAGCCTAGACAAGGACAAAACGATCCGAGCGCTCTGCGACGAACGATTCCACAATTTCCACCACGGACTCACCCTTCTCTCCGATAGCAGTCCACAAAATAGCTTCAAGATTACGGCCGAGGTCGCCCAGAACCCGGAAAAAGCACTTTCCGAGTGGGTGGTAGAGAGGTTCCGCGACAAGGCCGATGCGGACGAGGAATCCCCGCAGTAATAGACTTCTGCCCTTGCGCGAAATCACCACGCCGTGCCGAGTGAGATAACTCACGCTTCCATGCCCGATCCTCTTGCCGTCAATTCCATGTTTGCTCGCATCGCGAGCCGTTACGACTTCGCCAATCGCCTACTGAGCGGAGGCGTGGATATTTGGTGGAGACGCCAGTTGGTTCGAGCGGTCGCTGCTCACCAACCCAAAGATATTTTGGACCTCGCCACCGGCAGTGGTGACGTCGCGTTCGATTTGGCTGCTCGAGTGCCTCCAGAGGTTAATATCATCGGGATGGACTTCTGCCGGCCCATGCTAGACGAGGCTGAGACCAAACAAGCTGCCCGACTCGCTTGCCAAAATATCAGCTTCGTCGAAGGCGATGGGCTCAATCTCCCTCTTGAGGCCAATTGCGTCGATGCCGCGACCATCTCATTCGGCCTGCGTAACATGGCCGACCGGCATCGCTGCTTGCAGGAGCTCGCACGGGTGTTGCGCCCGGGCGGTCGTCTCTGGGTGCTGGAGTTTTCTCAACCTTACGGTTGGTTCCGCCCCATCTACTACGCCTACCTCCGCTTTCTACTGCCAACCATTGCGAGTTTGGCAACGGGTGATAAAAACGCCTACGACTACCTTTGCGGCTCGATTAGCGAATTTCCCGACCACCACGGAATCACTGCCGAGATGGAAGCTGCGGGATTTTCACATGTGGCCGCGAGACGCATGACCGGAGGCATCGTCGCGCTCCACCAAGGCGTCAAAGCCTAACCCGACCGACTCAATTGAAAGACTTCCCGCAGCCACAGGTACTCTCGGCATTCGGATTCTGAATTTCGAAACCCTTCCCCTGCAGACCATCATCAAAATCGATGTTGGAGCCATCAAGATAGGCAAAACTAGCGGGGTCGACGACAAATCGAACCCCTGCGCTCTCTAAATCTTCATCATCAGCCTTTGGACCGTCAAAAGACATCCCATACTGGAAACCGGAGCATCCGCCCGTCTCTACGAGCACCCGCAATACCTGGTCAGGCTCGGCGGAGTCTGCGCGCATAGTTTCAATTTGACGAGCTGCTCGATCGGTCAACGTAATCATACCCTCAGCGTGCGAGCACAGAGGCGTCTGTCAAATGCGGGATAAACCACGGTTCGCTCAATCCTGCAGCAGGTTTCGTGCTAGAACCGTTTTAGCATCTTGCCACTCCCTTCGCTCTGAGCTTCAGTGGTCCTGTGAGTGAGCTGAAACATCTGGCAAACGAAGTCCCCTATGAAATGATCCGCCAAGTTGCGGAAGGTGGCATGGGCAAAGTTTACGAAGCCTATCAACATGGAGCCGGTCAGTTTCGTAAGACTGTCGCAGTGAAGGTGATTCGAGAAGAATATTACGCCATTCCTGAGTTTCAGAAGAACTTCATCGGCGAAGCTCGCGTCGTGGCCGACCTCATCCACACCAACATCGTTCAAACCTACCATCTGGGCCAATCCGATGGTCAGTATTTTATGGTGATGGAATTTGTAAACGGAGTGAATCTCGAGCAGTTCATGGATCGCCACCGGGAACTGAATCGCCAAGTCCCGATCGACCTCGCGGCCTTCATCATCTCTCGCATCGCTCGCGGTCTTGCCTACGCGCACCAGCGCTGCGATGACACCGGCCGTTTACTCGGCATCGTTCACCGAGATATTGGCCCCAAAAACATCATGCTCGCTTACGAGGGCGACGTGAAACTCACAGACTTCGGCATCGCGAAGGCCCTCGACCTCATGTATAATGAGGAGGGCAAAGTCATCGCGGGCAAAGATGAATACCTGTCGCCCGAACAAGCCAGTTACGCCGTGACCGACGCTCGGGCGGATTTGTTTCCTCTCGGTATTGTTCTCACCGAGGTGCTCCTCCGAAAAAACTTATTTCGAGCCCCCGATCGCTTGGATTCGCGTCGCAATATTCTCAAAATGGATATTCCGCAATTTTCCACCCTGCGGGCAGATATTGACCCGAAACTTGAGGTCATCATTCAAAAAGCACTCACCCGCGATCGAGATCAACGCTACCAAAGCGCGTTCGAAATGCTGACGGACTTGGAAGTATATCTCTATTCGGACGGCTATGGCCCCACCAACGAGAAACTGGGCGTCTACTTAAAGGATCTCATGGGATACGCCCCGCCCGGTTCGATTCCCCCTCTACCCGTTCCCCCGATACCCCCGTCGCAATAATCATTGGAGAGGTAACGTATCGATTATGGCCGGCCCCGGATTCTCTCAAAGCTTAAGCCAGCGACAAACGCAGTCGCTGGTCCTCGCCCCCCAGCTGCGACATTCCCTCAAGATCCTCCAAGTGGCGGCTTTGGATCTTCGGACTGTAATTCAGGAAGAACTTCAGGCGAATCCGACCCTTGAAGAACTGCCTATGGAGGGAGTGAGTATTGATCGTGAATCCGCTTCCGAACACGACGGATCGGATGTCGACGATCATCGCACTAAGTCCGACGAACTCGATTTCTCCAAAGAATTCGAAATTCTCACCAAGCTGGATCAAGACTGGCGCGACCACATGGCCAACGCCGGAGGTAACCAACCTCAAACGAGCGAAGATGCCGAGCGCCGCGAACACTTTTTCGATTCGCTGGTGAGCGAGACTTCGCTCCAAGAGCACCTCATGAGTCAGGCTGAAATGGCCGATGTCGACTCCGCCACCGTCGAAGCCATGCGGCATCTAGTCGGCAGCCTCGATGATCGTGGATTCGTGACTCAATCAGTTTCAGATATCGCCCTCCAGACCGGAATCCCACTCGAATCGGTGCAAGTCGCGCAGGCCCTCCTCAAAACGTTTGATCCCACCGGCATCGGCGCGGAAACCCTGAGTGAGTGCCTCTTGATTCAACTCGAGAATAAAGGTCGAGGAGAATCCCTGCCCGCTCGCATCGTGCGCGACTATTTCGAGCTCCTTATCCGTCGTCGCATCCCCGACCTCGCGCGCAAGGCCAGCGCATCACTCGAAGATGTTCAACTCGCGGTGGAGGAAATCGGCACCCTCGACCCCGCTCCCGGTCGGCGTTTTGCCGATGATAGCAATCGCGTCGTCGTGCCTGACGTCACCGTGGTGAAAGACGAAGACGAGTGGAAGATTTCCCTCAATAACGATTACATCCCGCGTCTCCGAATTTCAAATACATACAAGGAAATGATCGCGAAAGGCTCGCTGAATCGCGAAGAGCGCGAATACGTGCGCGAACGGATGCGTTCCGGCCGCTTCCTCATCAACTCGATTGAACAAAGACAACAAACGATCGAACGGATCACGCGGGAAATTATTAAAGCCCAAGTAGACTTTTTTGAAAAAGGCGTATCGAAACTCCGTCCCCTCACGATGACGCAAATCGCAGATGTTGTCGGCGTGCACGAAACCACCGTAAGCCGAGCAATCGCCAACAAGTATATCCAAACCCCTCACGGGGTTTTCGAGTTTAAGTATTTCTTCACCCCTGGCTACAAATCCAATGGGGGAGACGCGGTGTCCAATACCAGCGTGAAAGAGATGATCAACGAACTCATTGCGCTGGAGAATCGGGCGAAACCACACAGCGACCAAGAACTCGTGGTGAAACTGAAGGAAAAAGGCATCAAGATCGCTCGACGGACCGTCGCCAAATATCGAGAAGAACTCGGCATCCTTCCCAGTAATCTCCGACGAGAATACAACTGACAAATTCCGCTTCCAAAAATATCCCCCCCTCGCCGCGTGAAATCGTCTCTAACCCTACCCCGTTCATGAAAACCATTGCCCTACTCCTGCTTGCAACTTTGGCCAGCGCTTCCGTTGTGCCGGTCCCTCACTCTGTCGAGCCCGAGAGACTAGATGGCGCAACGCCGCGTAACGTAGTCTTTATCCTATCAGATGATCATCGCTATGACGCGATGAGTTTCATGGGCCACCCGCTCGCGATCACCCCCCAGATGGACAAACTCGCCGCCGAAGGAGTTCACCTCAAGAACGCCTTGGTCACCACCTCGCTTTGTTCCCCCAGTCGTGCCTCCATCCTCACGGGACTCTACACCTTCCGTCACCGCGTGATCGACAACCAACGCGCCGTGCCCGCCGGCACCTTGTATTTCCCTGAATATCTCCAGCAAGCGGGCTATGCGACCGCCTACGTTGGTAAGTGGCACATGGGTTCTCACAATGATGACCCCCGCCCAGGATTCGACCATTGGGTGAGCTTCCAAGGCCAAGGCCAATACCTTCCCACCGGCAATACCCTCAACGTCGATGGCAAAGATGTGCCTCAAAAAGGCTATATCACCACTGAACTCACCGACTACGCGGTTGATTGGCTCGAGACCCAACGCGACGCGAAGAAACCGTTCTTCCTCTACCTTTCGCACAAGGCCGTGCACGCCAACTTCACCCCCGAACCAAAGTATGAAGACTCTTTGGCCGATCGACCCTTCGAGCGCCCCGCGACCGAAGCGGACACCGATGCCAACTACGCCCACAAACCACGCTGGCTCCGTGATCAACGTAACAGCTGGCACGGCGTTGATTTCCCCTATCACAGCGAACTAGATATCGAACAATACTACAAACGCTACTGCGAGTCCTTGCGCAGCGTAGATGACAGTATTGGTCGGGTAATGGCCCAACTCGAAGCCATGGGCATCGCCGATGAAACCTTGGTAATTTACATGGGAGACAATGGATTCATGTTTGGTGAACACGGTCTGATCGATAAACGCGTCGCCTACGAAACCTCTATTCGTGTTCCGATGCTCATGCGCTGCCCTGAACTATTTTCCGGTAACACCGTGGTCGAGGAAGTCGTGGCCAACATCGATATCGCACCGACCGTGATGAATGCCATGGGCCTCAAGAAACCGGCGCACATGGACGGGCTTAACTTCACACCGCTCGCGCAAGGGAAAGACATCCCTTGGCGAGACTACTTCCTTTACGTTTATTACTGGGAAAAAAATTTCCCGCAATCACCCACGGTTTTCGCGATTAGAGGCGATCGCTATAAATATATTTCTTACTACGGCCTATGGGATGTCGATGAACTCTACGACCTGCAGAACGACCCCGCAGAGACCACGAACCTCCTCTACCAAGAGGGCTATAAAAAGATTGGCGACGACTTGGAGCAAAAGCTTTACGCGATGATGGATGATTTAGGCGGCATGGAAGTTCCGCTCAACGCGCCGTCCGGCAATTCACAAAACAAGCGCCTGGAAACTCGTCACGGCCGCAACGCCTCAGACTTCCCCGCTCCCATCGTGGTTGATCAACCGATCAACTTTAACGCCAACTAAACTGCGCTCGAATTCCGCCTGGGAGCGGCCAACGCCAATCCGGGAGCGATCGCCAGGTCCTCTAACGAACTGGTCTTTACCCTCGGATCTGCCCACGCCGCGAAAGCGATCATGCCGGCGTTGTCGCCCGTATGCTTCGGTTCGGCCGCTAGAAATTGAAGATGACGACTCGTCGCGAGTTGCTGCATGGTGCGGCGCAACAGCCGATTGTTCGCCACTCCGCCCGAGAGCCCGATACTGCGAAACTCTGCCGTGGGTAAGGCGAAACGAGTTTTCCGCTGGAGAGCATCAATCACCGCCTGCTGGTAACTCGCGCACAGGTCCGTCATGCGCGATTCAATCTCCGCCACCGACATTTTTTCGAGTTGGTAACGCAGGGCTGTTTTCAGCCCTGAAAAACTAAAGTCCAAATTTGATTTAGCCCCAATTCCGCGCGGAAAATCATAAGCTAAAGGGCTTCCCTCTTTGGCCAGTTTTTCCACTAAGGGACCACCCGGATAGCCTAAGCCCAACAGCTTGGCTCCCTTGTCGAGAGCCTCTCCTGCCGCGTCATCTCGGGTTGAGGAAATAAGGGTAATTTCTCGCGCCTCATCCATCCGAAATAAGAGCGTGTTGCCTCCCGACACGATTAAACCCAAATGCGGCAGGAGTGCCTTAATTCTGCAGTCAAAATCCGCCGGCGCTTCGCGGTGCAAATTCACAAACGGGGAAAAGGCATGGCCCCTCAAGTGGTTCACCCCCACCAACGGCACATCCCACGCCAAGGCCATCGATTTCGCTGCCGTCGTGCCAATAGCCAGACACCCCGCGAGCCCCGGACCATAAGTCACCGCGACTCGAGACACCGCCCGGAGGTCGTGGGACTCCTGCAGCACCTTCAACATCGGCCCGATCGTGCGTAAATGTTCTCGGGTCGCCAAATCAGGCACGACTCCACCGTAATTTTCGTGCATCGCCATCTGGCTATGCACCCACTCCCCCACCATACCTTGGGCAGGGTCAAACAGCGCCAACGCGCTTTCATCGCAAGAGCTCTCCAACGCCAGAATCATCGCGCTGCACTCTTTCTTCGATCACTCACCAACGTCGCCTCTAAGATCGCCAAGGCTGCCTCGAGTTGCCGATCCGCAACCGGCTGCATATCAAAACGTTTTTCAAATTCATCCGGATCCGTAATATCACTCCGAATACGTTGCAGCGCGACGTTCCGGTCCTCTTCCGGAGTCATGATGACTTCGACCTGAGGTTCCACTCCCCGCTCGTGAATGGTCACCCCACTCGGCGTGTAATAGCGCGCCGTGGTGAGGCGCATCGCTTCGCCTTCCCGCAGGCGAAAGAGACTTTGCACCGACCCCTTGCCAAAGGACCGCTCTCCCAAGACGACCGCTTTCCCGGTATCCTTAAGTGATCCAGCCATGATCTCAGCCGCACTCGCGCTACCTGAATTGATCAGCACCGCGATTGGCCAGGCCTTGGGCGCAGCTTCACCTTGAGCCAAAAACTCCTCCCTATTTCGGATTCCGCGACCTTCAGTGTAGACGAGAAGTTCTCCTTTTTCGAAGAAAGGTTCGAGGGTATCTATGACCGAACTCAACAATCCGCCGGGGTTGTTACGAACGTCCAAGATCAAGGCTCGCATTCCCTCCGACTCCAGCCGGTTCAGCGCCGCCTTGAACTCCTCGGCGGTCGGCTCTGAGAACTGGGTAAGTCGTAAGTAGCCGATGCCGTCTTTTATCATCGCAACATCAGTCACACTTTCTACCCGGATTTTTTCCCGAATAATGGTCAATTCGATCGGATCTTCGGTTCCCTCCCGTTCAAAAGTCACGTCCACCGGTGTGCCGGGCCTGCCTCGCATCAGATCAACCACGCGATCCAACGTTTCGCCTCGCATCGATTCACCATTCACCCCCACCACTTTGTCTCCTCGTAGAATGCCTGCCCGTTCCCCCGGAGTGCCCGAAATCGGAGAAATTACCACCACTTGACCATCACGCTGCTCAATCTGCACCCCAATTCCCCCAAATTCACTATCGAGGTCCTCCTGCAGATGGGCGTAATCTTCCGCCCGCATGTAATCAGAATGGGGATCGAGCTGTTTCAGCATTCCCTTCAACGCGGATGCCGTCAGATCATCTAGCTGCGTAAGTTCCCGATCCACATAATGTTTCTCAACCAACTCCAGCACCTCCGCGATATACGCCGCGGATTCATCGATCTCCCTATTTTGTCCCAAACCCAACATGCTCGAGAGCTGCACCAAGCCCAACGCGAGTAAACTTCCCGCGAACATTCCGAGTAAAATGGTCAAAAACCGTTTGAGCATCTTCGGGACTGTGCTCAAAGCATCGCACTTGTAAATGGGTTCATCGCCTTCTTCCTCCCTAAATCCGATTTTTGTCACCGCATTTACCAAGGCGGCGGACTCAACCGGCTTCGTCTCTTTCGAGCAGTTCATGCAAATCGCGCTTTATCAGCCCGAGCTGGGTTACTACTGCCGGGATCGAGCCCGCGTCGGGCAAAGTGAGAACACCGACTTTTTTACGGCGTCATCCCTCGGGCCGGTCTTTGGAGAATTGGTTCTCGCCGCCGTCCTCCAGCAATTCGCCGAACGTGCCGAAGACCCATCCCGCGCGACTTTCGTCGAAATTGGCGCGGAAATGGGCAAAACAGTGTTGGATGAAATAGATCATCCGTTCCGAACGGTGCGCTCGGTATCCGTCGGACAATCCATGGATTTATCCGGTCCGTGCGTCGTATTCTCCAACGAACTTTTTGACGCCCAACCCTGCGCTCGCTTCGAAAGCTCTCCCGCGGGGTGGTTGGAACTGGGCGCTCGTCTTATCGGTGATCAATTGATCGAAGCGAAACGGCCAATTCAACAGCCCCCGGCCGTCGCACTCCCCCAAAATTCACCCAGCGGATACCATCTCGACTTGCCTCTTCATTCCGCCGAACTCGCCCAGGAAATTGCGAGTGCCGACTGGTTCGGACTCTTTTTCGCTTTCGATTATGGCAAAACCTGGTCCGAACTCAGCACCGCTTGTCCCCAAGGCACGGTGCGAGCCTACCATCGACATCGGCAATCGAACGACTTGCTCGCTCAGCCCGGCCAACAAGACCTTACCTGCCATATTTGTTGGGACTGGATTGCGGAAATTCTGCAAAAAAACGGGTTTTCTACCGATCCGGTGCTCTCGCAGGAAGCGTTCTTCGTTCGGCAAGCCTCTAAGGCTCTCCAAAAAATCATGACCGCCGAAGCCCACCACATGTCGCCTCGAAAAGCAGGGCTTATGCAACTACTTCATCCATCAGCACTTGGCCAAAAGTTCCAAGCCCTCACCGCTTGGCGCGCAGAGAGTTGAGATTCCCCTTGCTTTAGGTCCTTCCGATTCCTTAATTCTCAATCTTTTAACTGAAGAAAAGCCATGTCTCGAATTTGTGCCATCACCGGAAAACGTCCCACCACGGGTAGTATCATTCACCGCAAAGGTGTCGCCAAGAAGAGCGGCGGCATCGGCACGCACGTGACCAAGGTCACGAAGCGTAAATTTTGCCCCAACACGCAACGAATCCGTGTTAAGCTGCCTAACGGCACTGTAAAACGCCTGTGGGTGTCGGTAAAGGCGATCAAAGCCGGACTCGTTCAGAAGGTCTGACCTCCCTGCTCGCAGCTTCCCCACTCTTTCAAACCGTCACTCGATGTGGCGGTTTTTTTTGTCTGTCCCATCGACGACTTCACTTACGCAAGTCGGCGTATGGTGAGGAATAAAGATATTAACTAGGATGAAGTCATCGTGCCGCCTCCCACCGCATTCTCCCCTGGATCTCAGGTCTCCTCGATCAAAACCCGCGAGGCCCTGCCCTACGTCCCAGTGGCCCTGGCCGGGCTAATCCTATCCACCGTCGTCATTCCAACTCTGGCGACGACGACCTTTCTCGCCTCCAACGAGGGAAAGACTTTACCCGGGTTGCAACTGGGGGGGGGGATGACTGGCATCGCACTCATCTCCGGAATTGTCGGCTACTCGAGTGCTTCCCTCTCCCGTCGCGATGTGACTCGCCTTGAGTTACGGCCAAAGCAACCTAGCACCCGCTCGCACCGCGGGATTGCTCAGCGAAAACACGCCCTTAATTCCTCGGCACGATTGTCGCGCAAATCGGACCGCAATCCCTTCGCATGACCGAGGTCCTTACCGACGGGCTCAACTCCGCCCGGGCAAGCGACTGGCATTTGAGCAGCCCACCGGAGAAGCCTTCCCCCGCAAGGTGGGCCGCCCCTCCAAAAATTCGTCGAGTTTTGCGAAACGCCCCCAAACCCGGACCTATCGAACATTAGATCCAAACAAACGACGGCATCACGACAACACCCCCCGGGAAAACCGACTCGCCACCAGTCGGGCGCAGTCGAGATTCTCCTAGACTTTGCGAAACACGATCGCGGCGTTCTGACCGCCAAATCCGAGATTATTACTTAAAACCGTCTCAACCTTTGCTTCCCGAGCGACGTTGGGCACGTAATCCAAATCGCAATCAGGATCTGCGTCATTCAGATTAATGGTGGGCGCGATGATCTGGTGCTGCAGCGTCTTCAAACACGCGATGCCCTCAATTCCACCCGCGGCTCCCAGCAAATGCCCGGTCATCGATTTCGTCGACGATATGGGCAACGTCTTAGCCCGGTCGCCGAACAAGCGCTTGATGGCCATGGTTTCGAACTTGTCGTTGTAGGGAGTGGAGGTGCCGTGGGCGTTGATATAATCAACCTGATCAGTAGAAACTCCCGCACTCCGCAATGCTCGGGTCATCGCCATACCCAGCCCTTTTCCTTCCGGATCCGGCATTGTAATATGGTAGGCATCGGCCGTCGCGGCGTATCCCGCAACCTCACCGTAAATCCTAGCCCCACGCGCTTTGGCATGGTCGAGCGCCTCGAGCACCAGCACGCCGGCTCCCTCGCCCATCACAAACCCATCGCGACCTTGAGAAAATGGACGGCTAGCAGTTTGAGGATCATCATTCCGCGTGCTCATCGCCTTCATCGAACAGAAACTCGCGTAAGCAAAAGGAGTGACCGCCGCTTCGGCACCGCCGGCGATCATTACCCGCGCATCTCCTCGCCGAATCATGTGCATCGCTTCACCCAAAGCATGCGTCGCCGTCGCACAGGCCGAAACGATGCCAAAGTTTGGGCCTCGCACTCCATAGTGAATCGCAATCAGACCGGAGCAAATATTGCCAATCAAGGCCGGAATAGTGAATGGAGAAACGCGCCGAGGGCCTCCGTCGACCAGTCGTCGAAGCTGCTGCTCATAAGTCAGCATACCTCCAATACCAGATCCCACCAACACGCCAATTTCGTCCGGATCCTCTTTATCGAGATCCAATCCAGAATCAGTCACCGCCTGCTTGGCTGCTACAAACCCAAAGTGCGTGTAGCGATCATTGCGCCGCGCTTCTTTCGGATCCATGTGCTCCTCCGCCTTCCAATCACGGACCTCAGATCCGATGTGGCAGGCAAAGGGTTCAGGATCGAACAGGGACACTCGGTCGACTCCCGGTCGACCGGCAACCAAGCTGGACCAAAATGAAACAGGATCGTGGCCAAGGCCGTGCACGGCTCCCATTCCGGTAACCACTACGCGTTGTGAATCGGGCAAATCGGACATTTTTTTTGAACAGTGTCTGGGTGCTAACACAAAAAGGGCGCTCTACCTCTGGCTCAAAAGAGAGCCGGTAGAACGCCCAGAAATGGATGCAAAGAGCTTAGCTGTTACCAGCTTTGCCTTTGATGTAATCGGTCACCTGACCGACCGTCTGGAGCTTCTCGGCGTCGGATTCAGGGATCTCTCCCTTAATCTCTTCCTTGAATTCCTCTTCGAAGGCCATGATCAGCTCGACAGTGTCGAGTGAGTCGGCGCCCAGGTCATCCAGAAATGAAGCTTCTGGTGTGATCTGTTCTTCGTTCACGTTGAGTTGGTTAACGATTATTTCCTTAACTCGTTGTTCGATGGTTTTTTGGTCGGACATTTGGAAGATTTTCTAAGTTTTGGAGGCTTCACATCGCCATACCGCCGTCAATGGTAAAAACCTGACCGGTGATATAGGATGATTCATTACTGCAGAGGAAAGATGTGGCGTTGGCAATATCTGACGCCTCACCAAATCGACGCATCGGGATAAAGTCTAGAACCCCTTTCTGCATATCTTCACTCAAGTCGGCGGTCATGTCGGTCTTGATAAAACCGGGCGCGACGACGTTGGCGGTGACATTCCGTTTCGCGAACTCCTTGGCGACTGTCTTGGTGAAACCAATCATACCCGCTTTGGCCGCCGAGTAATTCGCTTGGCCCGCATTACCCATAATGCCGGACACTGAAGAAATATTAACGATTCGCCCCCAACGATTCCGGCACATCGGCCAGCCGATCGCCTTCGTCCAATGGAAACAGCTGGAAAGATTGGTTTGAATCACCGCATTCCAATCTTCCTCGGACATCCGAGCCAATAGCCCGTCGCGAGTAATCCCAGCGTTGTTCACCAAAATATCAATTTTGCCGAACTCCTTGATCAGCGCTTCCGCCGCCGCGGCCACGGCTGGGCCGTCAGCGACGTCCACCGCTCGCGCAACTGCCGAACCACCTGAGGCGTTGATAGCGTCAGCGACTCCACCGCAGCTGGCAGGATTTTTGGATACACAGATGAGTTTTACACCTTTCGCGGCAAGACTCTCGGCGATGGCTTTGCCAATACCGCGCCCCGCACCGGTGACCAAGGCTGTTCGATCAGTAAACGTCATAGAACGCTAAAATTGCAGAATAAGTCCGGTCTGGCGCGAGGAGAAAATTATCTCCCCTTCGGACCGACCGATCAATCCTTAGCCGGCGAGATGGGCGGTTTTTCCAATGCCACCGAATAATCTCTTCCTACCAGCGGAGGATTCCCCCCCCGGGCCATAGCCCTTTAATCCGCTTGTTTTCCCCAACGGCACAAATTCCGAATTGATTTGGCCTCGCGCGACTTCGAAACGCAAAACCCCAAGCGTATCATCACCATCCGACCAGCGATTACTCCACTGGGGGAAAGCCGTCGCGGGGGCCAGATGGAATTGCACGCCGTCGTATAAAACCTGCCGACGACAATGAATATGGCCCGAAATGACATGCGTGACGCCCGTCGCCTTCATAACATCCCAGAGGTATCGGCGCTCGGTCCTGTTCAGTCCAAAATACCAAGCGACTCGGTCTTGTTTTCGATCAATGTCCGGCTCGTCAAAACTGCCGGTGAACAATGCTGGGTGAACGACCCAAACATGATGCGGAGCCGCGGGTTCCTGCGACTGGACCTCTAACCAGCGGCGCAACGCTCCCTCCTCCGGCAAACAGCTCCCCAATTTGAAGGCATCCATGCCCGTGAAACGCACCAGATTATCGCCGCTACCGCGCACGACTGACCATTCGCTAGGCCCGAAAACCTTCGCATAGCGTCTTAGGTTACTCGAGTTGATCGCTACCGAAGAATCGGGCGACCATTTATTTTCCGCCTCATGATTACCGGGGATTACCAAACTTTCGCAGCTCAACTGCGCGAGGTCGTATTGGATCGACTCCAACTCTTCGACGTGCGTCGCCCCGTCTCGGGTGAGATCGCCTCCCACCAGTAATAATTCAGGATTGAGCGCCGCGATTTGGTTTCGGGCCGTTTGCCAATTTTCGTTCCACGCCGGCTGAAACCGATAAGAACGCGGTGACCCCACGTGAATATCGGACACATGGATAAACGACCAGGTCTGGTTATTTTCAGGAAGATTCATGCAGATTTTTTAGGATCGTTCGTGTAAGCATCGAACTCGAGCACATCTCCACCCGACTTCTTTGGGTTGAGTTCATCCCCATCACCTCTACCCAATTTCTGGCCTTGAACCAATCGACCCCTGAATTTTCCGGACTCTCCCACGCCGACTACTTCGTGGTAGCGCTGTATTTGATCGCAGTGTTCGCGGCGGGTTTCCTGTTCACCAAGAATAACAAAACCGGCAAGGACTTCTTCATTGGGGGCAATCGCATCCCCTGGTGGGCGGCCGGGGTGTCACTCTACATGTCGACTTTCTCGGCGTGGATGTTCACCGGCGCGGCCAGTTTCGTCTACAACACCGGCTGGTTTGGCCTCTTGTTCTTCGTGGCCAACCCCATCGGGTTTGTGATCGGTTTCCTGTTATCCGCCGTGAAGTGGCGCCGGGCGCGAATTTCGTCGCCGGTGGAATATGTGGAGGAGCGATACAACCACACCACGCGTCTGGTGATCGGCGTGGTGCTTTGTATCAGCATGCTTTATTGGCCGGGGCAGCACCTCGCCGCCGTCGCCCGCATCTCAGCGCCGGCCCTGTTCCCCGATGTGCCGTGGGCGGTGGATGGTTTGATTATCTTTTTTGGTTTCTTTGTGCTGCTTTACTCGGTCGCCGGAGGCATCTGGGCGGTGAGTATGACCGATGTGCTCCAGTTCATCGTGCTGCTCTCGGTATGCGTGGTCCTACTCATTATCGTATTTTTCGGCGAGAACGCCATCTCTCTCACGCAATTGCGAGCGGGGCTGCCGCCACTGACATTCGAACACCACCTCCCCAATGGTGCCTTCTATTCACCTTGGTTCATGATCGGTCTCGTCGCTCAGGCCATCTTCGGCACGGTGGTGGGTGACAAGGCGCAGCGCTTCTTCCTCGTGAAAGACGAAAAGGCCGCTAAGCGCACGGGCTATGTGACCATCGCCCTCTACTGCCTCTCCCCCTTCTTGTTCGGTCTGCCGCCGCTGGTGGGCAAGATGCTCTGGCCCGAAGTCAGTCAACTGGCCGCGTTCGCGGGCAGCGCCAAAGCTGATGAGTCTATTTTCATCGCCGTGGTGGTCCATTACCTGCCCGCCGGCATCATCGGCTTGTTCATCGCCGCCATGATCGCCGCCTCCATGTCAGCCCTTGATAGTGTATGGAACACCCTCTCCTCCATCGTCTCCATTGACCTCTACAAGGGGCACTTTCGCAAGGAGGCCTCCCAGAAGGAACTACTCTGGGTGGGTCGGTCCGTGGTGGTCTGCCTAGCGTTTGCGGCCATCATCATGGCCGAGATCATTGTGAACAGCTCATGGGGTCTCTTCACCTTCGCCAACATCGTGCTGGGGTTGGTGGGTATTCCCGTGACCGTGCCTCTGATGGTTGGGGTGGTCACGAAGATCCCCTCCACGTGGTCGGCCATCCCCTCGATTCTTAGCGGTATCGCCGTGGCCTCCCTCACCCGATTCGACTTCAACTGGGCCTTGGGGCCACAATACATCTGCGTGGTGATTACATCCTTCTCCACCCTAATGCTCTCCCGGTGGCTGGGAGGGCTCCATAATCGCAGTCGCGGGCACGCCGCCCTAGCGTGCGCAGGGCTGGGGGCGATCGTCTTTGTGTCCCTCGGGATGGTCTCCACCTACTCCATTACCGGCGAAGTGGCCCCACGCACCCTTGGAGGTGATGGCAGCATGCTCTGGCTTGGGATCACCGCAGTCGGTCTCGCCGTGCTCAGTTTCCTTTTCACCCCACTTTACGGCCGGGATATCACCGCATTACCTTCCCGCACCGCTGAGTTTTACGAGCGTATTAAGCGGCCGGTCGACGTGCTGGCTGAAGTGGGCGAAGACACCGAAGGCGGCCGTCCCAATCGCATCATCGGTTGGAGCGCCATCGGACTCGCCTTGGTGCCGTTGGTCTTCTTGGTGCTCTACAGTGGGGCGCACGCCTTTGCCTACCTCACCCTTGCGGCCATCCTCTTCGCCATGGGCGGGCTATTCCTCAAGGCGTCGAATTAATTCAACCGGCTGATGATGCTGGAAGAAAACGCGAAAACGGACCGAAACCTGCCTCAGTAAACGTCGCGTTGGTAACGCTTGTCTTTCTTGAGCTGTTTCACGAATGCGACCGACTCTTCCTCACTCATGCCGCCATGGGTGACCGCGACATCGTGGAGCGCACGGTCCACGTCTTTGGCCATCCGTTTGGCATCTCCACAGACGTAGAAGATTCCGTTACCCTGTAACCACTCCCAAAGCTCCGCCCCACTCTCGCGCATCTTATCCTGCACGTAAACTTTCTCCGCTTGGTCACGCGACCACGCAAGATCCAGCTTGGAGACCTGTCCTTTCGCGAGGTAGTCATTCCATTCGCCTTCATAAAGGTAATCCGTCGCGGCGTGTTGATCACCAAAGAACACCCAGTTGCGTCCCTTTGCGCCGACGGCAACTCGCTCCTGCACGAATGCCCGGAACGGCGCAATCCCAGTGCCCGGCCCGACCATGATGATGTCCCGATCCGCGTGATCTTCCGGCAGTCCAAAATGGGAGTTCGAGACAAACACCGAAACATCCGTCTCCGTGTTAATGACCCGATCAGCCATGAAAGAAGAGCAAACCCCGACTCGATCACGCCCGTTGGTATCATAACGCACGACCGCCACGGTCAAATGAACGCCCTGCGGAGATACTTTGGGGGAAGACGCGATAGAATAGAGCCGCGGCATGAGCTTGCGCTGCAAATCGACCAATTCTTGCGGAGAAATTTTGCCACTCGAAAACTCCGTTAAAATGTCAATGTAGGCGCGTTGCTCCAACCATACCTTCAACGCTTCTTTTTTTTCCGGATCCAAAAGATCGTCCAATTTAGACTTCTCCGTCGATTCCGTGACCTTGGTCGCCAATAAATCCAAAATTTTCTTGGTCGGTGCCGCGAGAGCGAGACGAAGCGAGAGCGCTTCGCTCAACTTAATTGGACTCTCCAGTTTCAACATCTTGGGCGAAACAAGTTCCTCCCCGGAGGCTCCGAGCACTTCGAGGATCTCCCCCACTTCCGCCGCCCGGTTCGTCGCAAACACCCCAAGGGAGTCTCCTACCGTGTAACTCAATCCGCTCCCGGTAATATCGACCACGAAGTGGCGCGTTTCTTTGGCAGAACCTAGTTGGTTGAGAAGTCGATTTTCGGTCATTTTGGCCGAAAATGGATTCGTCTTCGAGTGTGCGGAATCAGCGACGGGTGCGGACATAATTAGGAAAATTTGTTCTAGGCTAAGCCTCTGCGCGCAAGCCTTTGTTTCTCGGATGCAAGTTCAAGCCCATTAAGCCCGGGTCTGGCTTGCCTCTGTCCGATAATTCGAACCAACTGCGCAAACCATGGACCTTCCTTCAATTCGACTGCAAAAATACCTAGCTGATGCCGGTGTATGCTCCCGCCGCACGGCCGAGGCATTAATTGCGGAAGGAGAAGTCATTGTGAACGGTGCCGTTGCCGTGCTGGGGCAACGGGTTACCCCCGGCCAAGATCAGGTCATCGTGGAAGGCTCCCGCGTGAGACCGAACACTCAGAAATTACTGGCTCTCGCCGTCCACAAACCCCGCGGCCTCGTTTGTTCAAACGACGACCCTCACAATCCGCGCACCATTTTCGACCTATTACCTCCGCAATTGGCCAACCAACGCCTGTTTTGCGCGGGACGCCTCGATAAAGACAGCGAGGGGTTAGTGATTCTGACCAATGACGGCGAACTCGCCAATCGGCTGATGCACCCCCGCCACGTCGTGGTGAAACGCTACCAAGTAAAACTGGAACAACCCTTTCACCGATCGCGACTCACTCGGCTCGTGAAAGGCGTTAAAATCGAAGACGAATGGTTCAAAGTAGAACGAGCCGCCTTGGTAAATCCCCGGGAGGATGCCTCCATCGATCTGGATGTCTGGATGCACCATGGAAAGAAGAGAGAAATTAGGCACCTCTTTTTAGCGCTTGGTTTTCTGGTCAAACGCCTACGCCGTTACCAGATAGGTGCGCTGCCTTTGCGGGGAATCCCGTTGCGTGCCGTAAAGCAACTCTCTAGCAAAGAAATAAATCTACTTTTCAAAGTGCCCGAAGCCCCCCTTCCCTCCCATCAAGCTGCTGTCATCAAGTCAACCCGCCCGTCTCATGCCCGTTAGAATCGCCCTGATTTTTACCTGCGTTTGCCTCCTTTCCTCTGCCGAAACGGCCACTAGCGCCACCTCGATCCATGCTGAGCCGCAGGGACAGTCTACCGTGTTACTACTCGTCGAACCGGGGGAAACTATTCCGACCACCAATGCAGCGGTCAGAGCTCCTCCAGGATGGGCTGCAGTGTCCCTACCCGGGCCCCACGACGTCTTCGTGGAAAATCGTTTCATCGGCAAGGATCTTGATATTAAACCGGGATCACCTCTGCATACCGCGCCTAAATCCACTGCCCCTGTCCTGACCCAGTTTTCCGCTGGAGAGGATATGGAAATTACCGGACTTCGTGGTCGCTGGACCCAACTTCGGATCACCAAATCCATCACCGGTTATGTGCTGAATGCCGATACCGCAGCTCCCTTGCGCACCGCCCCCGTGGTCACTACCAGTAACCTGCGCGATGCTCCCACGGCGGGAAGCTGGTCTCAAAATCGACCGGCCGCCGCCCCCCCCACCCGCTCCCGGATGGGGGAGGCAATTTCCCGCACCCCCGCTGAACGCACGAGTATCGCCGCGCTGCCTCGCTTATTCGAAGGCCGTTTGAAATCAACGCGGGTGCCGCTACGGCCCCGCCGCCCCTACGACTATGCTTTAGAGACAGAACAAGGCACCCGATTCGCTTATGTCGATCTGTCCAAATTACTGCTGACCGAGCAGATTGAAAACTACCTCCATCGCTCCGTCGTCGTCTATGGTGTTGCTCGACCCGTTCCCGAAACAAAGGACATCGTCATCACTGTTGAGTCATTCCAGCTGCGCTAAACGCCTCCGAGTTCGCCCGATTCATGCAAATTATCAACGGAAACGAAATCGCTGCTTCGATCATCTCGGAGCTAAAACTCAAAGTTGCGACCATCGCCGGTCGCAACCCCTGCTTGGCCCTCGTGCGGGTCGGGAATGATCCCGCTTCGGTTTCATACGTTCGCAAAAAGGAAAAGACCGCGGCCGAGATTGGCGTAGAGAGTCGAATTATCCTTCCCCCGGAAACAATTACTCAGGTCGAGTTAGAAACGCTCATCGACGAACTCAACGCCGACGAGTCCGTCGATGGTATTTTAGTCCAATCCCCCCTGCCTAAGCCTCTTGACGAGCTCGCCATTTTTCGCCGCGTTTCCCCCGCAAAGGACGTCGATGGATTTCACCCGCTCAATATCGGTAAAGTGGCGCAAGAGGACGAATCTGGCTTCATCTCCTGCACTCCCGCTGGCGTCATGGAGCTCTTAAAGCGGAGTGACATTGATCTACGTGGCAAACACGTGGTGGTCATCGGCCGCTCACTCATTGTGGGCAAACCCGTCGCGCTCCTCGCCATGCAAAAGAAAGCCGGCGCAAACGCCACCGTGACGATCTGCCACTCCGCCACCAACAACTTATCTGCGATCACCCAGCAAGCAGACGTGATTATCGCGGCCATCGGTAGACCTCATTTTGTGACAAGCGACATGGTCAAACCCGGCGCGGTCGTGATCGACGTCGGCATCAATCGCGTTGCTGATTCAACCCGCAAATCTGGTTACCGATTAGTGGGCGACGTAGATTTCGAAGCGGTGAGTCCAAAAGTGTCCCACATCACTCCGGTTCCAGGCGGGGTGGGTCCGATGACGGTGGCGATGTTGATGAAAAATACCGTAAAGGCTCGGCTGCAATCGATCCTGCCCGACTAGCCGTTTACCTCTCCTAGTTTATCCGTATGAACCCGCCTCGTATCCTCGTCGTTGATGATCAACTCATCAACGTCCAGCTCCTGAAAAGAAAGTTGGAACGCGAAAAAATGACGGTGATCGCCGCCTACTCCGGCCAAGAAGCGTTGGACGCCGTCGCCGCGGACAGGCCCGATCTCATTCTCCTCGATGTGATGATGCCCGACATGGATGGTATCGAAGTCTGCACTCGTCTTCAAGCCGATGAAAACACCCGCGCCATACCGGTCATATTCATCACGGCAAGAAACTCTAAAGAAGGAAAAATCGAGGGCTTGGCGGTCGGAGCGGTCGACTACATCACCAAGCCTATCGATCTAGATGAGACCCTCGCCCGAGTCCAGACCCAGCTCCGATTCGTCTACATCAATCGGGAAGTGGTGGACCTACAACGTCGGTTGGTCGAATCACGGCGCACCGCCACGATTGGCGCGGTCACCCAAGGAATTGCGCACAATCTCAACAATCTTCTGGGCGTTGTCATCGGCTATCTCGACTTGGTGAAGAGTAACGCACATCGGCCTGACGCCGTTAAAAAGAATGCCGATCACGTTGAAAACGCCGTGCAGCGCATTGTTTTGATTATCAAGCAGCTCAACTCGATGGTGGGAAAGACCCGGCTACCCACTCAACCCTTCGCTGTTTCTGATTTACTCGCCGGAGCCGTGCGCCGATTCGAGCAAGAGTCGAAAACCTCTAATCTTGTCCAGATCGAAAGTGAGTTGGGCGAGCTGTCCGTTGACAGCCACATCGAAGTCTTCGAATCCGCTATCACCGCCCTGCTCATGAACGGTTGGGAAGCCAGCGAGGGCTTGGATGAACGCTCCCTGAAGATTACCGTAAAAAGAACAAAGGTTGCTAACACTTCTCACGTCGAGTTTCGCGTCCTCGACCGTGGTCGAGGAATCGAAGAAGAGCTACGTGATCAAATTTTTGAACCCTTCATCAGCTCCAAGCACACTGTCGGTGTGGGTATGGGGTTGACTATCGCACGTCACGCCCTCCGCAATATGGGCGGTGACTTGAACATCCAAGATCGCCCCGAAGGAGGGAGCGTCGCTATCGCGCTTCACCCCATTCGTCGCACCGAGAATAGCCTCCACCATGACTGACATCGCATTTATCGGCGCAGGCCGAATGGCTTCCGCCATCATTAACGGGCTGATTGCCAGCTCCCCCGAGACCAAAGAACGAATTATCTGCTTCAGTGCTTCTGGTTCCAGTGCGGCCGCCCTCAGTGAAAAAATCGGCATTCGACAAGCGACTGACTTGCCCGAGCTCCTACTGCAGGCTAATGTCGTCGTCGTCGCCTTTAAACCCCAGCACCTCAGTACGGCCGACTCGCGACTCGCCCAACTTACTGCCGGCAAACTGGTCATTTCCGTGCTGGCCGCGAAAACGCTGGATCATCTCTCCGCCGTCTTTCCGCAGGCTAGAAATATCGTGCGCACGATGCCGAATACCCCGAGTGCGATTGGCGCTGGAATTACCGGCTGGAGCGCGCAACGGGAGCTGAGCGCTGAGGACCGGACCACCATTTTATCGATGCTCGCGAGTATTGGACAAGAACTCGAAGTTCCTGAATCGAAGATCGACGCCCTCATGGGTGTGAGCGGCTGTGGTCCCGCTTTCGTGTTCGAATTCACCGGTGCTCTCCGCGATGCGGGCATGACGGCCGGTCTTACCAGTGAAGAGGCTCAAAAGCTGGCGATTCAAACCGTGCTAGGATCGGCCCAATTAATGGCACGCAGTTCTTCCAGTCCCGAGGAATTACGTGATCAGGTGACTTCGCCCAACGGCACAACTTTTGCCGGTTTACAGCGTCTTTCAGCGCATAATTTGAGAGGAATCATGCAGGAGGTCGTTCAAGCGTCCAAATCTCGTTCGGAAGAACTGGCTCGAGCTTAAGTTAGAGCCTGTCCCAAAAACTGGGATTTTCCAACGAGTGCCATATTGTCTCGAATTCTTACGGCCATCAGCACTTCACGCAATCTGTGATCCAGATTTGGAATGGGACTAAACACCGCTAACCGCTTGGTTTAACGAGGGATCCAATC
>Ga0222654_1000519_pt1 | contig 24702 bp, 19 predicted proteins | sample AntAcemetagen421_FD_179805 | JGI IMG/M metagenome (GOLD analysis project Ga0222654, IMG submission 179805) | Saline water microbial communities from Ace Lake, Antarctica - #421 | ecosystem: Environmental > Aquatic > Non-marine Saline and Alkaline > Saline | place: Antarctica: Ace Lake...
CATATCTGCTTGTAGTTCATAAGCCGCCGCATATTTGTCTTTTAATTCCGTATGCGTAGGAGCTATTAATTCTATTGCCTCTGGAATGACAAGCAGGGAGGGTTCAATTTCTTTTTCTAGGATGGCGATTCCTGCCTTCAACGCACTTAATTCTAGAGGGCCACTGTAATCGCCCACACTTATAATGTAGCATGTACCGCCCCCATTCTCATAGAAAAATCGTAGGGCGCTGTGCATGCGATAGGTGGGCCCGGTTGGTTTAAGGCATAGGTGGCATTGTCGTCTCCATAGGTAAAATCCGGAGCATCTGCAGGACCTTTTTCAATATCAAATTTTATCAAGGGAGGTTCATGACCAAAATATTCCAAGAATTCCCCAAAGGAATGAATTTTAATGGCATTGTTGTGCAAACTTTTACCTTGATAGCTGGTGTTTTTGGTATAGCCAATAAAAGCCGGAATGGAAGTTGCCACAGGTACAGTTGAATTTGGAAAGGCATCTTTTTCGACGATGTAAACGCCTGGGGTTTTCATGGTTGAAGACATGGTTTTCTGAATAGGGGTTGCTGTATGTTTTATTGTTTTCGCTTGTTCTCATCCTTCTCCCAAAAAGATGGGCTTGCATCAATTGCTGCATTTTTGACTTCTACTTCCAGTAAGGGAGGCATTCAAAGGCTTTGGATTGTGCTATGATTCCTAAAAAAAGAATTCAAAATCAAGGTTTTTCGTTTGCTAACCAATTATTGTTCTTTGGTTAGAGGGGCAATATAAGGTAAAATATGTTTTCATCGATACTGTTGCCTTCGACAGGCTTACGTTTCCGGTGGTTGAGCCTTTCGAAACCACCGGAAACATAATATCGTGCTTGTTTTTATCGATATCATGAACAAAGTTTTCAACATTCATGGAAAAAGGCTGAAGTTGTAACAATCGCTTAAATTTAATGCTAAGCACTTTGGTATAAAGATTTGGCTAAAGCCACAAATACGTGTAAATTCTACCATCCCCCAGCTAAAGCTAGGGGCTATTGAAAATTGTATCCATTACATCTTTCCAAGAATTAATTCAATAGGAATTGGCTTTAGCCTGCCCCGTTACAGTTTTGAATTGGCAACCGAACACAAATGACCATTGAATTTCCGCCTTGTAGATTTTTGGCGTTAAGAAATTTGAGCGGGGGAGGCAAGGGCACAGGCACTGTTTGACGAAGTTTTTGGTTCCGGTAACATCTAATTTACAACCTTAACAGTTAAACCAAAAACAAAGGAGTTTGCCTGTGTGGGGAGGCCTTAAATTTTAGCCAAAAAGATACTCAGCGGCGGGTTTTTTTGGTTACTCTTTTTGACCTGCAGCAAAAAAGTAACAATGGTTATAATCAATGACTTGGTATAGTGGAAACAGTAATGCTTTTATTCCGCACCAATGCCGCCAAAATAAAATCCTTTAAAAAGCGTAACCCAAGCCTAATCCATAGCCAAGAATTCCTGCTTTTATTTTGAATAGGATGCCGCCACTTGGTTTTTGGAACCGGTAACCGAGATCTAAACTGGGTAAAACAAAAGTATCACCATAATAATTGTCATAACCGACAAATGCCCCTCCATTGATCTCTATATGGTGATTTTTCCTTCCTGTTAACATGGTCATGGCTGCCAATACCCCAGGGCCACCTTTCGCTAATAGCACTCCTCCATATCCTAAACCTGCTCTCCCATACCAAGTGAGGTAACCACCATCGATTACAAGTACTTCAATATTCATCAACGCCTCTAATCCTGGGACGGCTCCAATACTTGCATAGGCATTAATTTTGCTAAACGCTTCTTGGGCCATTATTTGGCTATTTAATCCAAAATACATTATTCCAATGAATACAAGTCGTGTAAATAATCTTCCTTTTTGGTAAGGTTTCGTGCTTGTCATGTTGGGTTTTTAAGAGAAGCGAAATTCTGATTAGTCTTGTCTTATGAGGGTTCTTTTCTATTTATTATAAGACTATTTTTCACCTAATATAAACTTATTTCCAAATTACTATGCCTGTTTCGTTTTATTTAAATTAATAACAGTCAGTAGGTTTAACTTTTTTAGGTTGGCTCTTAAATACCCCTGTGTTTCAAATTACTGTTTTAATTTGAATGCTAAGAAATAACTGATAAAATCAACCCTACGTAGTCTATTCTAGTTCGCATTTTTGGGTAAACCATCCAATTTCTCAAAACACTCATAAATTGATGTTCTGATTGCCTTTAAATAAAGTTTGTCTATAAAGTCATAATTCGCATCCATAGATTTCGCCTCAAAAAAAGCTGTCGATGTACAAAACTTTGTCATCGTACCAGCAGCATTTAATAGCTCAACTTTGGTTTCAAATTCAACATATTCCCTTTCATGAAAGGTATGTGCTGAGAATTCTTGAAACCCCACGATGATAGAACATCTTACTTTAATTTCCGACTCACTATTAAAAAAATAGGACCTTATCTGTTCAATAATTAATTGTCTTTGATTTTCATTTAAGATTGGCGAAACCTTATCAGATTGTCCAGGAAAAGAAATTGCATTCAGCTTTATTTTTTCACTTGTGACATCTGGCCTTTCGTCAATAATTTGAATATCAATTATCTTCCCTGATATCAAAATTTTTCCTGTCTCAAAATTGCGATCCAAAATGGCATATTTGGAAGTGCAACTTGAAAAAATAACTGTTACCATGGTTAAAACCCAAAAAAACAATCTCGACATAAAAAGACTTTTTAGAAAATGGATCAAATAAACAACTATTGAGGATTTCAATCAATTGACCAGATGGCTAATTTTTTTACCCTCTCATAAACAACCCCATTGGAAAAAAATAGCTCCAACTTGTTTGTCTTACAAATGTAGTAGGTTTTTGATTAATTTAAAAGTACAAGCAGTGAGAAATGGATAAATTCTTCGATTTTAAGTTTACATCCTTGACTGAGATTTGGCCCTTCGAGGGCTTATGGCCTTTAGCTCATTTACTGGCAAATCTTAAACCTGAAATAGGTAATAGTTCTTCTATTACCTGATGAAACTAATTCAAATTCAGTTACTTCAATTTTATTCCAAATTTATCTTTCTTGCTTTGTCCAATAGATCTTTCAATTGATCGACGATTGGTTTTTCATTCCTGGACGGTTTCATTGTTGATAACCCTAATTACTCCAGGGAATGACAATTCAGCATCTCCTTTAATAGACAGGGTATTGTAGCTATTTAAAAGAGATCTTTTAATGGTTTTTTGCGCAATGGTTTCGCCTTGATATTTTATGGTAACAGGTTCATCCAAATTCAACATTTTATCATTGATGTATAATTCTAGGACATTGCTGTAATTGGAAAGTATATTTATCTCATTCCGTAGGTTATTGTATTCAACAATCACCTCCCCTCCAGTTTCAATTAAATCTTCAGGAACTCCCAACCAATAAAAACGATTGTGATGCCTATCATCCTGCTTCCAAACAATTTTTTCAGGAATAGGATTGCGGTGGTAGTTTTTCATCCATGGTAAAGCGATAGCATCTTCATGATTCATCCAGTGCCCTAAACCTTCATGAAGTTTAACGGAATGAAGATAGGTTCCCGGAGCGTTTTTTTCAAGATCGTCCAACATGGTTTTCCATTCTTTCGCTTTTAGATTTCTATCATAAGCATCATCATGTGCGCCAACATGTACCGCAAAGGGAGTATTTTTAAGTCCTAAAGGGGAGGTTTCATTGGGGTGTCCTGCCATCATAGCTGCTGCTGCCCATCTATCTGCCATCCTTGGAGCCAATTGATACACCCCATCCCCACCTGCTGAATACCCTAATAAATAAATTTTATTGGGATTTACATTTTCTAAAGCGATAGACATTTGGATGATGATATTTAGTAAATCATCAATATGATCCTGATGCCATAAATTCCACGTATCGGTAGGAGCTCTTGGTGCCAGGTAAATGCCTTCAAGCGTACTCATTGTATGATCATACAAATGCTTTTGATTTTCATATTGTTGGTCGTTGACATTGGCCTGTGTGCCACCACCACCGTGTAAGGAGATAAACAAACTTCTCCCATCTGAAGGTGCATCCCCAAATTTATTGTAATAAAAGGGCATTTTTATTCCATTGTATTCTATTTCGCGAGCGTTCCATTGATTCTCAAAATCATTTTTCATTTGCTTCTGCTTGTCTTGAAAGAGAAGGGCGGTATTGTATTTTATTTCAGGTTTTGTTAATGGTTCTTTTGAAAAAGCTAAATCTTCTAATGCCTCTCTGTCGGAGATTGGCTTACCAAGCCAATCTTCTAGACTTTGACTTAAATGATGGTTATACGTTTTATTATTTATACTACACCCCAATAAAGCAGTTGTAATAAATATTGATAGGATTAAAATAGGCTTCATTTTATTTTCTATATCTTTTATCCAAATGGCAATGTGTTCTATTCGTTGCATCTTTCTTGATTAACTGTTTAACCTAGAATCGAAATGAAAACCTTGGTGATGTTTTAGCTTTACTTTGGTTCGGTATTTAGGGTGAGAACAATTCAATATATAATTATTAGCTGAATGAATAATCGCACTAGGGACTTTAAGTGCTATAATACCTCCTTTTTTTATCCAGCTTTCAGCAATTTCCGCGAGTATTGATGGAGCAGCGTAGTCTATCCAGTTAGGTGGGAGGTCTTTTATTTGTGTGGTGGTTATCGAATTATCTGGTATTTCAATGGTTAATAGCTCCAATTTTGGGACTAGCATTGGTGGTGTATGAACAATTGTTTGGAGAAGTGCGATTTCTATTGATTCTCCAGTATATAAAACTGCTGTGCCTTTTTTGTTCCATCTACCTCCTGTTTTAGCTGCCCCTATTCCACTTAAACCAGCTGCATACTTGCTGCTGTTGATTCTATATAGTAACATAATTAGCTATAAACACCATGTTCGATTCGTCCAAGCACACCCCTTACTTTTGAAACACCATCCGAGTATATCACTAGTTCTTGCGGTTCCATTCCTCCAGGGGCCGTGTTTGATAGTATCATCCACTTGAAAAAATTATCCCTACTACCAAATACTCCTGAACCATAAAGGAACAGATCTGTAACTTGAAACAACTTAACTGAGAAAACTGAATCCAGCATCTTGTTTGTTTTTAACCAACGGTATACCGTTGGTTAAGAGATGTTTAACATTGCTGCAACAGTGTCAGCCGGAATATTGAAGTAATTTCTGAATTTCACTATAACATGGGGATTTATCCCCTTTATCGCTATGTGAATGAAGTCAAAAGGACTTTCAACCTTTTCCCTGATATATTCCTTACCAAGGATTCGGACTAGTTCTTCATAGTGCTCCGTAGATGTTTCCTGTGTTCCTATCATTTGATAAAACTATTTATCATATTAATGTATATACTAAAAAATTGTTGCTTGGCCAAGTGGTTTAAAAGCCTGTATAAATCTTGTGTCCGGATCGACTTTTTACTGAAAAGAGATAAATAGCCATGATTTCATTCAGCTACTATATGTCATCAACTTTGCCTACTGCTTTACTACCGAAAAAATTTAATGCAGTGAAAATGCAATAACAAGTACTTCAACCAATCCTATTGACCATGTTGTGGATTCTAGGTGCAGAAAAGGAAGTAGGTATCTAGCAAAACCTTTAACAAAAAGGGATATTGATATGACATAGGATAGCCACATAAGTATGCTTAAAGCACCTGTAAGAACCCCATCTCCAAGGCCTTTTAATATGAATGCAATTGGACATGCATTGGAGATAATCTTGCTTCCTAATGTAGCATAGGAATAAGCTACTACTAAGGCATAAATGCCTAAGAGAATAAAAGCTTCTGTTGTTCTGGGTTGGGAGCTGGTGGTACAGCACTAATATCTATTTTAGGAAAGGCAACATGCCAGTCATCTTTACAGCTTTCTCTCAAATCAGCCATAAAGGCATCGACACGTTTTTTGCCTACTGAGTGCATGATGAAGATGTGGGAATAGGAACGCAGCTGGCGTTCTTTTCCGGAAACAGGAACCCATAACCTATCTGTATCTAAGGACCATTTGTAATTTAATGTTTCGTTAACCAACCGAAAACGAACTGTCAGGCTCAATCGTGACCGTGCAATCCATAAATCGACTTCGTCACCAAATCGCGATTTCAATTCAGATTCAAATTTGAACAATTCTGCTTCAAGATAGGCCGAAACATTTTCTGTTTCAATGGCCTTATTCATGTTGTCTTCATAGCTCATCCTAGAAAAATAATCCCAAAGAATCATGGGCGAAAAGGCAGAACGAGAGCCACCTAGTGTGGTGTCAGGCGTACCTAAAAATGAGCTTGCTGCATCTGGGGGTAATAACTGATAGCCAGTTCTAGTCATAAAGACTCCTGAAGGCCATGGACCGCCAAGCCATTTATGCATAGAGCAACCGACACTCATCACAGCTGGATTCCTAAAGTCAAAAATCGGGCCTTTTTGATACATAAGTTTGCGGTTATGCGCCATTTCTACAAAAGGGAGGTAAGCCGCACCAAGTGCACCGTCAACATGAAGCCAAAAACCCCTCCGTATATCAACTAACGGGTTTCCATTTTCATCCTTTCTGTAAACCACTTTACGTTCCCAAAGCCATGGATAGTCTTTGCCAAGCTTTTCAAACATGGCGTTAATCGCGGGTACATCATCATAAGCCCCCTTCCAGGTGGTTCCAATGTTTGCAACTACTACAACGGGATAACCTTTGTCAACAAAAAAATGGACTAATTGAGTCAACTCGTCAATATTGACTGATCCAGACTGTGGATTGTCTTTATCAAAATCATGGGAAGGAACCATCTCTGGCCAACTTCCATCTTTGGTAATGGGACACTGTCCCTGATATTTTTCCTGTCCTATCTGCTGAAAAGTAGGTAATTCTAACAAATGTGATGCCTTTTGAATGGAGTAATGTACATCTTCTGAATAGAAGAGTACGGGGGTGTATGTATTTCCCGAAGTTTCCTCATTCTTTATAGGAGCTTTATAAGAAAAATGTTGTCCCCTTGTTTCTCTGCCTCTTTTGGTATAAGAGTCAATTTCCATATTTGTTTTTTGATCTTCAAGTATTGTCCTGCCTTTAAGATAGTCTCTGGCATTGAATAGTCCGTAAATATTCCCTTCGGTAAACCCCATCGTAAGTACATATCCCCAGTACCTGGTTTTTGCATCGTCTTGATCGGGAGCAGCTGTATGGGGCCATTTGTTGTTCCATAAAGCGGCAAAGTAGTCTAAAATTGCTCGCTCACAGAATTTTGAGTTGAGAGTGTATCGACCACTGCTAAAAGGATCTCCTATATTATTAGCATGCATGTCCATCAGGTAGGGAAAGCGGTCAGCATAATTCTGATCTTGGTTCCCTTGAAAACCTGCAAAACTGGAGTGTTGGGTTTCAATAAAAACTTTAAAGGAAGCTAAAGCTACTTCTCGTTCCTCATCTGTTAACCCAGTAGGAGGGATTTCGAATTGGCTGTAGTCAATTTGTGGGAAGTTTCCATTGACATCCTTAGGTGGTACAGAAACGTACGCTTCCTTTGGGTCATTACTTGGCTTTGTTATTACGGCTCCTTCTGGCAACTGAGAAGTCCACGGAAGTTGTTTAGGACCATAAGGAATACACTGTGAATTTTCGACTTTATTAGACATGGTTATCTTTTAATAGTGTTTAAATCGACCACTGTAATAGTTGAGACAGGGCTTTCGTTGCTGATTTTAAGTATAAAAGTAAATAGCCGTCTGTGTGTCAATTTTGATTGAATTGCAAAAAAAAATACAGTGGGCCATAGCCCTCGAATTTTCTACTATTATTTGCACATCATCCAGCATGATAGATAAGCCTAATATATAGAGAGTTACCTGATGATGCAAGACCAAAGGAAGTAATTAGGGATTGGTCTATTTGCAAGGGACAAGATAGCTAATTGTAGCTTTAAGATTGAATGAAGTCAAATAGCAAGTCCTGTACTTGATTACGGATCAAATACAGGATGAATATATAGGAGAAATAAGGGCTTTCAACCGCTGAATAAGTGGCTGATTTTTAAATAATTTCAGCTCGTATTAGATTGTTTTTTTATAGAATGGATTTAATCAATACGGAAATACCCAATGTTTAATAAGCACCTTATGAATTGAAAGCTAAGGGGCGGAATTTACTTTGTGCTTGAAAGGTTCATTTTCATGTCTACATTTTTAATAAAGAATATTCACCTTTTCCTTCGTTTTCAAAAGAATTGCCATATGGAATGCCAAGTGGCCAGGCATATTTCCAAGTTTTCAGCTCCAAAGAAATGGCATTTTTTGGGCCTAACTAGTAACCCAAGTTCAATTGGGCAAAGTCTGGGGAGTTGTCATCAGGAATTAAATTGCCAAGCACAAAAAAGGTGCTTCCAATAAAGAACTTGCGGTGCTTACTGTCATTTTTCGAATATTGTGCTTGGAGCTGGATAGGGCTGGCAAATAGTGCGGCAAAAACAATTACTAAAATCTAATTTTGCATATTTTTAATTTTTATATTAAAAGATAGTACAAAGTTGCATGGACAGGACCTGAAAAACGTTCACTTAAGGTAAGAAATGAAAAAGAATTATTTTTTCACTTTGACGAGTCTTGTTTTCAAACGACTTAATGATTGTGGGGTAATTCCTAAAAAGCTTGCCAATTGATGTTGTGGAATTCTTTGAATCAAATCAGGTCGTGTGGCCAATAAATTTTTATAACGCATGGAAGGCGAAGAATTCTTAAAATCGTCAAGTTAGGATTGACTTTTTACTAGCAAATCTTCGGAAACGATACGACATAAGGTTTCAAATCTTGGGAATTTAGCAAAAACTTCCTCATCCAAATCAAGGATGGCTTTCTTTTCATCATCTGTCAATGGCATGTATTTAGAAATATAGTCAAAAAGTAATTGGTGCATGTACTGTTCTTAATGTGATTTTAACGAGGGATATCAGAGAAATAGACCTAGCCGTACGCATTTTCCCACGGTGTTTATTCTACTAATTTACTGGCTTTTTAATCGATATAAAAGGAAATCAAATTTTACCGAATGCCTAGCGCTTTACCTCAACCATTACTTTACCAGTTTCGATTTCTTATTGTCAAAAGGTCATGGCTTCAAAAGCTTGCTCATACAACCAATGGCCAAAGTCATTCGGATGATTGATATTGTTACCTAGCAATGAGGATTGGTCTTTTCTTTGAAGCACCTTCATCCAGGTACTGTACACATCAACATAAGCGCAATCGGCTTCTAACGCTGCTTCTTGTGCTGCATTTGCAAAAAGCTCCATGGCATGACTTCCGTAATGCCAGTCATTGTTAGGTGGAAATGTGGAATAAATAATTACGTCAGCTTTTTTCTGCTCCTTTATCATTTCAACGAGCTGTATTAGATTTTGCTTGTACTGTTCAGGACTGTTACTACCAATATTGTGATCGTTCATGCCCCATCCTAATAATACTAGATCAGGAGAAGTTTTTCCTATATAAGTGTTCCACCATTTAATTCCTTGCGATGAGGTATAGCCAGATATTGAAGTGTCTTCAACCTTTAAGTTTGCTTTTGGGAAAATGCTTTTTAGGTAATTCCCATATAAATATTGAAACCTTAGTTCTGTAGAGGATGCCTCACCGCCAGCAGTAATGCTATTGCCATAGGAAACGATGGTGACAGGGGATCCACTTTCTAATTTTTCCCGAAAATTCACCAGGTATTTACTTTGGTCATTTGGCTGCGCAAAACCTGCACCGTTTTTGGTTACATAGTCGACCCATATAAAAAAGGAATGATTGGAGTAATCTGGAAATTTTCTATGATCGAAGTCTTTTAGCCCGTAAAGCACATGCGTAGAATAATCAGGAATACTTGAATCTTCAGTTCTTCTGATTTCACCAGTATTGTAATCAACCGTATAATCAACCCCTTCTACATAAACCTTGCTTTCTGCGTTAAATCGTTGGTAGGTACTGCGAACGATTACGCTATAGGTGACCAATGAATCAAATGAAAGTTTTCCTGGCTTTGTAGCAGCAAGTACAAGGCTTTCACCTTGAACACCCATTGTTATTCCACGGGTAGCCGTAGTAACAGTGTCCTTGTCCGAGGTTTTATAAAGTGTACTTATTTCAGTTCCATCCGCTCCCGCCGGTCCATACAGATTGAACGAGAGTGATGTAAATCCAATTTTATTCACAAAATAAACGGTGCCTATTATAAATAGGAGATTCAACAAAAGTGAAATTGGAAATAATATTTTACTTTTCATTGCCTTTTTAATTACCTCTGATAAACGTTATTAACTATTGTCATTGATTAATCAAACCCACTGAAAAGGAAGCCAGTAGCTTTTGACCTTACTTTCAAAATCGGGTTTAACATTTTAAGCTATGAAAAAAAAACAAACTAACATTGAAAAGTTCACTTAAAAGTTCGAGGCTTTACATTGCCATTCAAAAGACTGCCACGAACGGTAACCATTCCGAGTAAAAACTAAAATAGCGCTACTATTTGGTTCACAATGGTTTTTAGCTCAACGATTACTTGATAGTGCTTAATGAGGAAGCCAAACAGGAAGAATTTCATTCCATTTTTAAAAATACAAAAGAAATAAAAACCTTCAGTTCTTGGCGAGGTGGTTAAAAATTGAAGAACTTGCATTTTTTTTAGGAAACGCCTTTTTGGTTGGTTAATAGTATAGTGTAAAATATATAGAAAATATGGAGGATTTCTATCCAGATCAAAGATGGGTAAGCGAGGGTGAGCCTGAGCTTGGAGTAGGTATTGTGGTTGAAACGATTAAAAATCGGGTAAAATTTCATTTCCCTGATGCAGGAGAAACGCGACAGTATGCTTTAGCCAATGCGCCATTGCGAAGAGTTGTTTTTAAGCCTGGCGACACGGTTGTGGATACCAATAAACTTCCATTTGTTATTGACTGTGTACAAGACAATGGTGAGCTGATTTTATATATAGGCAGCCAAGGAACCTTGTCAGAGGCAGATTTGGGAGACGTAACAGTAAAGCATGGGGTAAATGATCGGCTCCTTATTGGGGATGTAGAAACACCAGATGTATTTGCTTTAAGACGAAATACATTGGCGTACGATCATATGCGTAGAATCTCGCCGATTAATGGATTTGTTGGCGGACGTATAGCTCTTATTCCTCATCAATTGTATATCGCACATGAAGTAAGTTCTCGTTATGCACCTCGTGTATTGCTATCCGATCAGGTAGGGCTTGGTAAAACCATTGAGGCATGTTTAATCATGCATCGTTTGTTATTGAGTGGTCAAGTGTCCCGTATATTAATATTGGTTCCTGACTCACTAATTCATCAGTGGTTTGTTGAAATGCTTAGGCGTTTTAATTTATGGTTTCATATTTTTGATGAAGAAAGATGTGCTGCACTAGACGAAAGTGCCCCTGAAGGAAATCCTTTCTTGGATGACCAATTGATTATTTGTAGTACTTCATTCTTAGCGAGTTCTAAGAAGCGTGCGCAACAAGCGATTACGGCAGATTGGGACATGCTTGTGGTGGATGAAGCGCATCATTTAGCTTGGTCTTTGGAGAAAGTTAGCCCTGAATATGCGATTGTTGAAATGTTGAGTAAAGTGGCGAAAGGCTTATTGTTATTGACAGCAACGCCAGAGCAATTGGGGGTAGAAAGTCATTTTGCACGACTAAGATTATTAGACCCAGAACGGTATGCGGACTACGATGAATTCATTAACGAATCGCAAGACCATAAAGTAATTGCCAATATTGTTGAGGACTTGTCTTTAGGGAAGCCTTTAAAGAAAAAAGACAAAGTCTTATTGGAAACTATTTTTGGTAAAGAAAGAATGGCTAAGGTGGCGGAAAAAGGAGCTGCAGCAAAAAATCGTTTAATAGAAGATTTATTGGATCAGCATGGTCCTGGACGTGTGGTGTTTAGAAATACACGTGCTGCAATGAGCGGTTTCCCAACACGGAAGGCGCATCTAATCCCCTTGGTCGCAGAAGCCAATCAAGAGGAGTGGGTGCAACGCTTGTCCAAGGAATATGCGGTTGACAAAGATTTACAAGTTAGTCCGACTTTAAAGCAGCAATTTCGATTTTCAGAAGACCCACGTGTAAGTTGGTTGGTCGCTTTGCTAGACCAACTGAACCTAGAAAAAGTGGTGTTGATTTGTAGAAGCAAAGCGAAAGTATTGGCTTTAGAAAAGGCCTTACAAAAGCTCAGCAGTGCAAAAGTAGGGGTGTTTCATGAAGACCTTACCATTGTACAACGCGATAGAAATGCCGCTTGGTTTGCTGAGGCAGATGGGGCACGAATATTATTGTGCTCTGAAATAGGGAGTGAAGGCCGAAACTTTCAATTTGCGCATCATTTGGTGTTATTCGATTTACCCGTGCATCCTGAGTTATTGGAACAACGGATTGGTCGTTTAGATCGCATAGGGCAGACGGAGGCTATTGAAATACATGTGCCTTACCTGGAAGGTAGCCCACAAGAAGTATTGGTTCGTTGGTTCCATGAAGGCTTAAATGCTTTTGAAGAAAATATAGAAGGTGGAAACCAGATAGGGCAATTATTTAGTGATCGCTTGGCAGAAACGGCTTTGGCTGCCTCATCAACAGGGACAAGCGAGAAACTAGATACTTTAGTTGCGGATACTGCAGCCTATCAAAAAGAGTTAAGGCAAACATTGGCCAATGGCCGTGACAGATTGCTTGAAATGAATTCGTTCAGACCATTGGTGGCTGAACAATTAGTGGGGAAAATTAAGGCTGCGGACCAAGACTTAGGGCTTGAGATTTATATGACCAAAGTTTTCGAACACTTTGGAATTGAAATGGAAGATTTGGCACCACGGACGTATTTGCTACATCCTGCAAGAGCAAACAGGGCCGCATTCCCATCAATCCCTGACCAAGGAATATCAGTAACCTTTGACCGAAAGCGTGCCTTAAGTAGAGAAGATGTAAGCTTTATTAGTTGGGATCATCCGATGGTGACCGGGGCTATAGATATGGTACTTGGTTTAGGCACTGGAGCGGCTAGTTTCGGCGTGTTGAAAGGAACGGAGGACACAGGCATTTTATTAGAAGTGATATTTGTGCTTGAAACAGCAGGTAAACAAGGGATTTATGTTGACCGCTTTCTGCCTAACACACCTTTGCGTGTGGTGGTAAACCACTCTAGTGATGAGGTTACAGAAGACTATCCAGTAGACTTGTTCAACATGCAATTGATTCCGGGTCAAATAAGGGACTTAATCGAAAATGAAACGTTTGTTGATGAGATACTTCCAGAGATGATAAAAACGGCTATAGAGATAGCTGAACAACTGAAAGAGAAAGAAATAGAGATAGGCCTCAAAGATATGAACGAAACATTGGATCATGAAATTGGTCGTTTGGCTTCCTTGTACAAACGAAACAAGGCGATTCGACCTGATGAAATTCGCACCGCGTTGGACCATAAAAATGAGCTGACTATCCTGATAGGAGATGCCCGAATTCGAATGGATTCGCTCCAATTGATTCGAGAGGGAGATAGGTAAGTGGTTGTGATTTAGTTGTTTTTATTGATAATGTTTATATCAAATTAAGAAATAATACTATTAGAATGAATATATACGCACAAATAGTAGCTGAAATTAAAGCAGCCTCAAACATAGTAATCACTTCACATAAATCTCCAGATGGCGATTCAGTAGGAAGCTCATTGGGCCTTTTACATTTTATTGAAAAGCTAGGTAAAACAGCTACTGTTTGTCATCCAGATCCAGCGCCTGCTTTTTTGTATTGGTTAGATACTTCAGATTTTCTTTTAATGACCCATCAGGCTGAAGCCGTAGCTACGGCTTTTGCAACAGCTGACTTGGTGTTTTGTTTGGACTACAATGGTGCAAGCCGTGTTGGGTATGATATGCAAGCCCTTTTGGAGGCAGTGACATGTAAAACAATAATGATTGACCACCATTTAAATCCAGAAGATTTTCCAACCATAACAGTGTCTGAAACATCGGTTTCTTCTACCTCAGAGTTGATTGTTGAGTTAATCGAACAATCGGGCAATGGGGCTTTACTTGACCAAAAGATTGGCACCCCTTTGTATCTAGGTATATTGACAGATACAGGTAGCTTTCGATTTCCCTCAACGAAGCCACGCACCCACGAAATACTGGCAAAGCTACTGGCTTCCGGGGTAGCGCATCATTTGGTTCATGAAATGTTGAGCGATAACAACACAGCGAGTCGTTTGCGCTTGCAAGGGTATGCGATGTGTGAGAAGTTGGAGATTTTGGATGACTATATGGTGGCTATTATTTCATTGTCAAAAGAAGAACTAGCGAAATACAATTTCCAAAAAGGTGATACTGATAGCTTAGCAAATCAGGCCTTGTCTATTAAAGGAATGAAGGTAGCAATTGTGTTCACTGAAAGAGATGGCATCATGAAAATATCTTTCCGTTCGAAAGGGGAGGAGAATCCGGTGAATGTAATGGCAGCAGAAAATTTTAATGGTGGTGGACACGCAAATGCTTCAGGAGGCATGAGTGAACTATCAGTCTCAGAAACCTTAGATAAAATAAAAAATTTGGTACCAAAGTACTTTTCGGTTCAATAGTATAGCATTAAATTATAAAAAAGTATCTCTTCTAGTCTTCAGTTGGTACTTTTTTGTTTTTTCCGGATTCCCAGATGCAGGAAAATTAAAGTTATGTAGCTAGGTTAAGATACTAAAAAAGTTATTATTTTTTTGAAATCTCAATTGAATATTTTGCCTTTAATTAGCCAGTGACCCTATCCCCAATATACGTTCGTCTAATTATTAATTCAGACGGGGCTGTTCCAACTATCAGATTGCGTAGTTTTTACCTTACTTATTTTCTATTTTTATGCTAGGCTAAATTTCAACGTAATTTTTTCACGAAACTTCGATGTGGTGGTCTGATTTTACAATTCTTTTGATACTAAATAGGTAGTATAAATTAAATAAAAACCAACTAATAATAAGGCTTCCCACCTGTCGATTTTTTTCCTTTTACCTGTAACCATGGCAATTATTAGGAAGACTGTTCCTCCAATTAGGATAATAAAATCTTGATTGAAAATCTGATTATATTCTATAGGATTTATTAAAGAACTAATTCCAAGAATAAGAAGGATATTAAATATGTTTGAACCAATAACATTACCAATTGCTATGTCACTATTCTTTTTAAGTGCAGCTATTATTGATGTAATTAATTCAGGCAGGGAAGTGCCGGCAGCAATTATGGTTAATCCGATTATTTTTTGACTAATCCCTAAATCCGTGGCAATACCTATACTATTATCAACGACAAGTTTCCCTCCAATAATTAGTCCACTAAAACCAATTGCCATTAAACTCAAAATCTTGGTATTAGATTTTTGAATATAAGGAACAACTTCAATTTTTTCCATTTTCATTTGTTTAAATATATAGTATAGAAAAAACACAAAAGATAGGAGTAAAATAATTCCATCAAACCTTGATATTTCTGCGTTTTGCCTGATGAAAAAATCGGTTGCAAGTCCAAATAAAGCTATAGTTATTATTAGGGATATTGGGATCTCTCTCCAAGCTGTTGAGGATTGGACGGTTATTGGATAAATTAACCCGGCTATTCCCAATATTAAGAATAAATTAAAATTATTGCTTCCAATCACGTTTGCCAACACGATGTCTGAAAGTCCATCAAATGAAGCCACTGAATTCACAACTAATTCAGGTGCCGAGGTTCCAAAAGCAACGATGGTCAAACCAATAACCAAATCAGGAATATGGTACTTTTTAGCCAAGGCTGATGCACCATCAACAAGCCAATTGGCTCCAAAAATCAACCCTAAAAACCCAGCTACAATTAACAGTATAGAAATAACCATATCATTCTATATTTATCTTTGTTGCTTTTTGTAAAAATATATTGTTGGGAATCGTAATTTTTTCATTTGAATCTGTTTTCAAAATCACATAGAATAAGCCTATGTCCGACACTTGTCCAGTAAAATCAAATTCCTTGTCAAGTATTGTAATTGATTCTCCTAATTTAATAGGATGGCTTACAAAAAGGATAAGGGCAGAAGATACGTTTGAAAGTATAGACCACTCGGCAAATAATGCTATTCCAACAACAGTTAGTACAGAAGTGATGAAAGTCAAAATTTTTGACTGTTCAACTCCCCAAATTGCTATTAAGACAATTAGAAGCGTCATAAAAAAGAATAATTTTATAAACTTTAAAATAGGTCTTATTCTATATTTTGAATAATTGTATTTATTCTGAATTTTTGCAAGAAATTTTATCGTGGCAAATCTTAATATAAAGAAAGAAGCAACTGCAAATACTGTTTCTATTACTCTAAGGTCCATATAGATGATGCTTGATTGCAAAGTAACGGGTTTGGCTATGCTCAGTAGCGTCCCGAAGGGCTCCATTACGCATAGGTTATAGGTATGCCTTGGATGGTAAATATAGGTCAAAAACTTGATCGTTACAATGGACGAAAAACCAGATCCGACCTTCTTCGGCATTCCTAAAGTACGAGAGTTCCTGATAAAAAATCAGAACATTCTATTAGCTAGGATTGAGCGTTAGAAAACTTCCAGTTGAAGTTTTTAGCGAAAGATAAGGATGTAGTTTGACTTAAAAGTATAAATGTGTTACAATACGGACTATAGTTTAAAGACCCCTACAAAATCCACTACCTGACGACAAATGGTAAAGTCCAACCTATTTTACAGGTCTTGGTTACCTTAAAAGGGCATAGGGTTATAAATTAAATCAAAAGAAGCACTGTATACCAAATACATCATCTGCCAATCGGGGTTAAATCTTTCCTTGTATTCTCGCAAACTTTTGTAATGCCCAAATTGTTTTATTCTTTCATACGCGAGTTTGATGACCCTCTCCTGTAAATTTTCAGGATTGTCAATGACAGAAATTGGAACCATACCCAAATTACAGGCTTTAAAACCGGGTTTTCTTAAATGGTCAACATTCTGGCTAAAAGAAAATCCATGGTACCATTTGGGGCATCTGCTGTTTTTCTCATCAAGTCAAAATTGGCTTCCCCTATAGAATAATCGGAAATAAGATTAACAAATCCTACAACCTTTTTTTCGGAATTTTCGATAGTTAGGATAACTTGATTTTTCAACTCCTTTTCATTAAAAAGTCTTTTTGCAAGTTTAAAGTCAATCAATTTGGCTTTGTAATAGGCCACCAAACCACTTCCGAAACCAAAAAATTATGTGGCCAAGGCTAAACCAATTGCAATATTCGGCTCTAATTTTAAAACGAGCATAAATAGTGGTGAGAAAAACACCGCTCCACCAATTCCACTGCTCATGGCAATGGACGCTATTAATATAGAAATAGGAAGAAGGTGCCAGAATTCTAATGTTAGTTCCATAACTTGTTGAAATTTAAATCTATAGGTAGTGCCAACAAAGAAGGAATTTTCCTCAACCAGGTATTGATAAAATTGAGTTCCTTCTTGAGCCTGTACATATCAGGTTGCCGCCTTCTACATGCCCATCCGCCATTAGTGCACCACGGTGTAGACATCGACCATAGAGAACAGAAACATTTTCATCCTATTTAAGTATAACAAGATCTCGTTCGTTTACTTGGTGATGAGCAGCGTAGCGAATCATGCCTAAAAATGAACAGAGGAAATAGGGTTAAACTATCTCTATGTCCTTTAATACCAAGTTTAAAGATTAACATTTACCTATAAAAATGAATAAACGTTTAAAGAGTTAAATGGAATTATGCAATAGGATTTCCAGACCTTTCTCAGGAAGTGATTCCTTCCCGTAATAGTATGGCCATTGCCTATTCAGAATCAAAGTGGCCACCAGACAACCAATAATGACTGCACAATAAAAAATATAAAAAATGGAATGACTAAATATCCCATTACATCTCTGGCTTGTATTTTGACCCCACTTCCCATAATTGGCAAGACAATCAACAAATAGAAAGGCTGTAACATATTACTTAAACTTTCACCATAGGCTACCGATAGTGAAGCTCTGGATATCATGGCAATTATTTCACTTTCTGACAAACCAGCGCCAAGTTCTTTGATGGCATTAATCAAACTTGGCCCAATTACAGCAAATTCTCCACCAGCAGATGGAATAGCAAAATTGACGATGGCTCCTGTTAGATAGGCGTAAAAAGGATAGGACTCTAGCGTTGCTACAGAAGCCATGAGTTGTCCAAGTTTCTCCCCTAAACCTGTGTATAACATTATTCCCATGATGCCGGCATAAAAGGGATATTGAAATAGAATTCCCGAGACATTACTACTGGAACGCTTCATTGCAATAACATAACGGGAGGGTGTTTGGTGAAGGAACATACCGACAATTAAAAAAATGAAAATCATGACATTGAAATTCAAATCAAATCCTTTTGTAGTAAAATGAAATAAAATATAGGTAAGCCCCATAATTACAATTACCATTTGAAGAATTATGCTATTATTTAATTTATCAGATAAGGAATAAAAAGGCAGTTTTAAACCAGCCGCCTCCTCTTTAATCGTTTTTGATTCAGAAGGCGAATCTGTTACTAACAAATCACTTAGTTCTTTATTTTTTGCTTGCTTTGGGCGCAATAGTAGCATTAGAAAAGGGCCAACAATAACCAATAATACCATCATCGCCATATTCAGTGAAGATTGTAAGGTGTATGTCGTTGGTATTACATGCGTTAAAAGCCCCGATTCAATCAAAAAATTATTTTCTGAATTAAGAAGCAAAGGGATTGAACTGGAAAGCCCTAAAACCCAACTATTAAAAGAAAAATAGACACTTGCAATTAAAAACGGGTAATTGACACCTTTTACACGCAAGGCCAATTCCCTAGCAAAAACACTGGTAATAACAATCCAGCCAAAGCTTATCATTGACAATAGCATGCCAATAAATACCACTAGAAAATAGACTTGTGTTGGCGTTTTTATGTAGGCGGAAAGTGAATCTATTCCACGCTTTACCAAAGGGGACAACGCAATGCTAAAACCTGTGATAACGATTAATACAATTTGCATTGCAAATCCAAGTAAGTCGAAAAAGCCCTTATACCAGGATTTTATTATTTCCAACGGCGTGACCTCTAGCCAGGCAATTGCACCAATTCCCGTGATTAAAGTTAAAATTATTGCGAAGACAAATGAATTAGGTAAGTATTTTAGGAATATATGGGTGAATTTTTCCCCTAATTTTTCAATCATGTAGTATTTTCTTAATAATGCCCAACGTTTTGGTAAAGCACCGTTGCTCGTAGGGCATAGGGTTTGGGTTTATGTGTTATTTAACCCGAAATATGCAATAGCTATTCTGTTACATGATATAATCGCATTAAAATCAGCTGCTTAGTTACTGTTTTCAACTTTACCATAGCAGGGCTATGCCTCAGTCTCCAAATAGCCTAATTTTCTTGCGATTACACCACTTCCTCAGAAAACGAGAAATCCTATTGAATAATCCGGGCTGAAAGTTGAATATAGGATAAAAAGTTGATCGTTCCAATGGGTGAAAAGGATGTGCTGACCTTCTTTGGAAACCAAAAATGTATTCTTGCTACTGCATTCAAATAAGAAATGTCAACCTAAATAGCGATATTGATCAAGCAGCATTGGAGGTAAGGAGGAAACCGAATTCCTCGCACAGAACTTGTAAAGTTTCAATTCGTTCAAAAGAGCATTCATATCAGGCTGTTCCAACTATCAGAATGCTTTGTTGTTAACAGCTGTTATTTAATACTTAATGCTTATTTCTCACAAATAACAACCCTCCATTTGTTATTGTAAATTACACGGCCATTGTCCTGAATGTATGGTTTTATAGCCTCAGTCATGGTTTCATAAACTTTTTCAAAACCACTATGCGTAATAGCTTTCGCTGCAGGACCAGCAGATAGTAATCCTTTTAATGCGATATCAGTATTAGGATAATTCCAAATTGATTTAGTCTTTTAATTTTAAGCGATATTGCCTTAACCAATAAGCGGCCCATAATTACTGCCAAAGGCATCTTAAATGGCTTTTGGCAATTTAAGAGACACATAACTTACTAGTTGAATGAACGCTTTTGAGCGTCAAAAATCCATAATTACCACTTTAAACGTCTACACAATCCCAGTTAACGCTATAATAATTCACACGTTTTTATAGGTAAAGGTTGACCATTTAATTTTCCCTACGTTTTCGAATACAAGTCAAATAAAAGTGATAGTATTAATTCTATTACTTTAGAAGAATGAGACATCAAAATTTTTCATCACCAGTTTATCGAGTTCCTCAATGTCCGATAGTAATTCTTGTTGGCTTTGGGTTAATGATAATTCCGCCATTTTTTTATGTAACAACCTATTCAATTCGACCATTTTAAAATAAAATGATTGGGATTGTAGTTCAATGTTAATTACTGCTAACTTTTCTTCTATGGCGACCTTTTTTTGTTTTACCACTTTGACCATTTCCACAGCCGAATCAAATTCCACTTCCTTTTGTTCCACAGATTTTAAAAGTCCACACTCAAAACTGGCACATTGTTTCGGTCTATTGGGATAAATGGTACAACCATCACAAAATTTGTTACAAGGCTGAAGAAAAAAGCCATTGCCTTTTTCTTCCTCTATATCCATAAATTTTTTGACAACGGGCATTTCTTCAGGATCAATCTGCACAAAGCCAATTAGGGTGCCGTCACAACAGATTCCACAAGACAAACAAATATTTAATGAATCATTCATGTTTTCTGAATTTAACCACTTTCTTTAGTGTACGCTTTATAGGAGCGTTTTAATAGGTGTTAAGGCCCAGGATAGGTAATATGAGGGCTTCAAAATCAATTTCTTTACCGTCTAAACCCGCTTGACTTAAAGTCAAAAACCGTGAATATAGCTTTTCTCCAAGCCTTAGCTATATTCATTGTGCGTGTCCAGAATGGTAAATATAGGTCAAAAAATTGATCGTTCCGACAGATGATAAGCTGGCGCTCTTTTTACTTGGCGGGTTTACCGTGGGAGGGTGGTAGGCACTAAAAGAAATTCCAAAGGAAGTTTCTTATGGAGGAATCGATAATAGGAGGGAAGACTACATAAACGAAGAAGCAAGGTCAAAGTCAAAAAATGGCCTAGACAGGTAAGTGATTTATACGCTAATCTATTAGAGTATTGAATCTTTATAGTTACTAAAAAAAATGGAACAAATGGACAAATTCGAACTTCATAGAAACTATATTCAGCTACTGGAAATTTAACGGCATTGTGACCAATGTTACTGTATTAGTATTTGTAATGCGGTACTTTTGATATCAAATTTTAACCATGTTAAAACATTATTTCCCCATACTCCAATGGCTTCCGAGCTATAAAAAATCCTATCTTTCAGGCGATGTAGGTGCGGGGTTAACCGTAGGTATCATGCTTATTCCTCAAGGGATGGCCTATGCGATGATTGCCGGACTACCTCCGGTTTTCGGACTTTACGCGTCCTTGATTCCACAAGTAATCTATGCCATCATGGGTACATCGCGTCAGTTAGCGGTAGGTCCCGTCGCCATGGATTCGCTACTGGTCGCATCCGGTCTTGGCGCACTTGCCCTTTCCGGTATTGACGAATACATCGTTATGGCGATCTTCCTAGCCTTATTCATGGGTGTTATTCAACTAGGATTGGGATTGCTTCGCATGGGGTTTTTGGTCAATTTTTTATCAAAACCGGTAATCAGCGGATTTACTTCCGCTGCCGCCATCATCATAGCGCTAAGCCAGTTAAAGCACCTTTTGGGCACTTCCATCCAAAGCAGCAATCAAATACATATCCTGTTGAGAAATGCACTGTCCACGATTACCGATACCAATATGATCACATTCGGTATCGGTATTTTTGCGATTGTTCTCATTAAGTCGATCAAGAAATTTAGCAGTCGTATTCCTGCAGCCTTGGTTGTGGTGGTACTTGGTGTTTTGGGTATCTATATTTTTGGTTTAAACGATCTTGGGGTGAAAATTGTCGGCGAGGTACCAAGTGGGCTACCTTCATTTGAGGTGCCTACCATTGCATATTCAAGAATTTCGGAGCTGCTACCTATTGCATTGACTTTAGCCCTAATAGCTTTTATGGAAGCCATCTCAGTGGCCAAGGCAATAGAGGAAAAACACTCCGATTATAAGATTGATTCCAATCAAGAGCTTATTGCTTTGGGAACATCGAATATCTTTGGATCTCTTTTTCAATCGTACCCAACGACAGGAGGCTTTTCAAGAACAGCCGTAAATGACCAGGCAGGAGCAAAAACAGGTGTCGCGCCAATGATAAGCGCTCTGGTAGTGGGCCTAACCTTATTGTTCTTAACGCCTTTATTCTATTATTTGCCCAACGCAGTCTTGGCCGCTATTATTATGGTCGCCGTTTTTGGGTTGATAGATTTCAAATATCCCGTTGAGCTTTTCAAAAACAGAAGGGATGAGTTTTTTCTGTTAATCGCCACCTTTTTGATCACCCTTATCGTTGGTATCAAAGAAGGTATATTACTCGGTGTTTTGATTTCTTTACTATTGCTTGTTTACAGGACTTCAAGACCGCATATAGCCGTCTTGGGGCGAATACGAAATACTGACTACTTTAAAAATGTAGCGCGTTTTCCGGAGGACACGGAAACTTTTAATGAATTTTTAATAATCCGCTTTGATGCACAGCTATTTTTTGGGAATAGAGAATATTTCAAAAAAGAATTGCAAAATCAACTTGACAATAAAGGAACTGAAGTGAAATTCATCATCCTAAACGCGGAGGCCATTAATTATATCGACAGTAGTGCCGTTCACATGTTACGAAAGACCATCGTTGAATTGAAGAACAAAGGAATAAAATTGGTTATTGCAGGAGCGATCGGGCCTACACGTGATATCTTTTATAACAGTGGACTGATTGACGATATCGGTAAAGAGAATTTTTTCGTGAAGACAAACGAGGCATTTGAACATTGCAATCCCTTGAGCCAAAAAACAGCCATCGAAGAAAAAATTTCCCTACAATCAAAAAATTATGACTAGGCGAGGCTTCTTTCCAGTTGTCCTGATCTTCGGTCCAAGTAACTTTATAATGGTGATTATTGGTTGGAGGATTTTCCTTTAAATAGGAATACATGTCTAATCCTGCCGCATCATTAAGGATAATACCTTTAATCAAATCGGTGACTTCCAAATATTTGGGATTCGTACCTACTAGTGCAATCAAGTGACCGCCTGCTGAATGACCCATTAGGAAGATTTGTTCAGGGTTTCCGTCGTATTTTGAAATATTATCACGAGTCCATCGAATAGCTGCTGCAACTTCCTTTGCCATGGTGTCATAATTACCATCGGGGCTTAGCGTATAATTGGGAATGACGGTTACAATATCTTTTTTAGCAAAATTACGACCTAGAAATCCATACAGTCCTTTATTTCCTTCATCCCAATAACCACCGTGAATAAAAATAACCACTGGATTATTTTTGGATTTACGAGGCTGGTAGACACTTAATTCAGGAAAAGATACCACTAATGCTTTAGCGCTTTTAAGATAAGATAAGTCTTCTGTTTTTTGGGAAGCGCAACTAGCTAACAAAAAAACGCAAAGGAGAGGTGTTAGAATTCTAAAGAGTTTATTCACAGGAGTTAGTTGATTTATTTAATTCATTACTTTTTAAAAAACATATGCTATTCACTAAGGATTTTGGTTTCTTAACTACTCAAAACATTTTCTTTATTAAATAAAAGTATTTAAAAGGGGCGTATTTTAAAGGTAAATCAATCCATGTAGGTGTGGTAACTATTCAATTATCCCTATTTATCTGAATTTTTTAAACGACTTAAATGAACGGAACTAATATTTAATACACTGCTTTCCTCAACCGTACAAATTCAATAGCTTTTCTAGATCATCCAATGTATTGGCTTCATTGGCAGGTTTGTCTTTTCGCCACCTAAACATTCTTGGAAACCGCAAAGCCACTCCTGATTTATGGCGAGAGGATCTGGCAATCCCCTCAAAAGCAATTTCAAAAACCAACACAGGTTTTACGCTTCTTACTGGTCCAAAGCGATCCACCGTATTTCGTTTTACAAAAGCATCCACTTCGTTAATTTCCTTATCGGTTAACCCTGAATATGCTTTGGTAAAGGGTACGAGCTCATCATCTTTCCATACCGCAAAAGTGTAGTCGGTATACAAGTTAGCCCTTCTTCCATGCCCTCTCATGGCATAAATCATGACGGCATCAATGGTAAGTGGATCGACTTTCCATTTCCACCAATCCCCCTTTTTACGCCCTACTTTATAAGTGCCATCTTTGTGTTTCAGCATTAAGCCTTCAGCATGATGCTGTCTTGAATTGGCTCTTTCTTTTACCAGCTCTTCCCAATTGCCAAATTCAACCAAACTAGAAATGAGTAATTTTTCAGAAGCTCCTTCTTTTACCAATTTCTCCAATTCATTTCTTCTAAAGTGCATGGGTTTTTCCCGGATGTCTATTCCATTTATTTCCAAAAGATCATAGGCAATCATTAAAACAGGCGCTTTCTTCAGAATGGCTTTGCTTACATTTTTTCTTCCT
>Ga0222654_1000522_pt1 | contig 24348 bp, 24 predicted proteins | sample AntAcemetagen421_FD_179805 | JGI IMG/M metagenome (GOLD analysis project Ga0222654, IMG submission 179805) | Saline water microbial communities from Ace Lake, Antarctica - #421 | ecosystem: Environmental > Aquatic > Non-marine Saline and Alkaline > Saline | place: Antarctica: Ace Lake...
CTTTGTACTTTTTGTCTTTTTTATTGCGTCTTTCTACAGCTCCCGCTCTAGGAGATAAAGGTGCTGGCTTTGGAAAGTAATGTGCCATATAACAAGTATTCAATATGAGTATAGTCGTAAATGTTACCACAATTGATAGTCGATATAATTGATATATGTTCGCAATTAAGCAGACATACAACTAAAAAGGTAATTAATTATGAAAACTAAAAGAAACATCAACAAAAAGAGTAGTAGGACTGAAGAACGTGAATACCATGCTGGCAATCATTTTCCTAATAAACAGAAATATGACAATATAGTATTAGCAGTAAGAGAAACTTACGCAAATGTAGACTTTGTTGACAGCAAAGTTGATTGGTGTTTTGCTACTATGTGCTTAGCGAGCATGTCACCACCTACACAACAACCGTTTTATGATGCTGAAGAAGACAGATATGAAGGTGGCATAAATGAGTAGCTCTAAACATCTCAATCATAATGTCATTATGAGAGTCTTTGACAGAGATTCTAATCCTTATGAATTCAGATGTTTAGATTGCCTTTGTCATATCAAATGGGCAAGTAAAAAAGAGTATAGAGAGCACATGTTTCTTAAAAAAGAAGTAAAGAAGATTGAGGGTAATAATTTCAATCTTCTTTTTTCATCTGAATAATTAACGGATTAATTATTCCCTAGACCATCACTACTACATCAGAAGTTTTCATTCGCTCTACTAGTGTTGTATTAAGGCGTCTTTTCTCTGTATTAGCGAAATACATATCAAGATCATCTATGCAGAGAGTTGCTTCTTTGATGTACAACTTCATCAACTCCGATTCAGCATCTCTGTGTCTTCTAAGATGCTCAACCAGAGCCCTTGTATTCACCAGCAATGCCTGAAGCTTTTCACTCCCTACTTCATTTTTGGTATTCTTGATCATGGCGTAATAGTCACGGCTTGCGTTGAGGCATTGCGTTGAAAACTGGTATTCCTTGAGACCTAATACTCGTCTATAAAGATCATATACCTTCATCAAGAAGCCATATTCAGTTACTTTTGCGTTAGATCTATTTTTTAATTTGAACTGACTGAGATTGATCAGAGACTCCATGTACGAAGTGTTGAAGTTATCTACCATGTGATTGTTATCCTATTGAGAGTTTTCTATAAGTATTTATGTTTCATTAGTGAATTAATTATTTTTATTTAGACAAAGCTAAAGCATCGCAGTCAAATGTTGACCTCGCTCTCAATATCACCAACTCAAATCTTCAGTTATGCCTAATGCTTCCTTACAGCGAGATCAAGACCTTGCATGTCTTTGCCTACGCTAGATTTTTTTGTTTGTGCTTATTTTTTTTTCAATGCTCTGTTTTTACTAATTTGCTTCTGCCGCCTTAGTCCATTCTTTTCTTTTTTCTGCTGTTTTTCCAGTTGCTTTACTTTAATGCTCCAAGCTTTATCGCTCACTTTTTTGCCCAACCTCTCATCCAAAAGCTCTCTTTGTTTCTGCTCTGCTTGCACGCGAAGTTGTGGGCTTTTCTTAATGAAGGTGCTGATAGATCCCAGCGCATTGACACTTTCATCATCCACCAGCAGTTCTCTGTTGTTGTAAATGCTTGAGCCAGCTGCGCTTCTATTTTTTTCTAAGTACATAGTGAATCTTGTGCTCTTCCGGTCCCAGACGTCATTCCACACAAGTTGTAGCACCATCTTTAATTTGTCCACACTCAGAGATCCCGGATTGATGAGAATGTGTGCGTGTACTCTGGTGCTGAGATTTTGAAGTGTCACCAAGCGCTCAATTCTATCACCACGCTTCCTTTTTCTACTCCCGAAGAACGCTCGCTCAACTTTTGTAAAGTATCCTTTTAGAAATTTGTCTAATTCATAACTGCTCATAGAGTTCTCTGAATTGACAACCATGTTCAAAGCATTGTCTTTTAAGAAACTAATTGAGTAGTCTGATGTTTGTTGCAATAACTCGTATTTGTTCATACAAGTATTTATCTTTGCAATTAACTCATTTATTTTTTCTTAGAGAGTCTCTGAATTGACCAAAATTACAGCGTTTGAGCGACGTTATTAATAACTATTGATTTGGAGCATCACGAAACATGACGATACATCCCTTTCCATATTGTGCTTCTAACATTGATCTTGCGATGTCTGATCTATCTGCTTGAATAGTGACTCCTTGTTGTGACCCTTGTTGAATGCCATTAACAGCGATTCGTATGTATGCTTCGTATGTTTTCATCTTAAAATCCTAAGTTATTAGTTGCTTTTGCTAGTTGATTGTCGGTAACTGACACATAGAGCTGAGTTGTTGCTAGGTTCTTGTGACGCATTAACTTCTGAATCGCAAACACAGAGACAACATTCTCTGCGAGTGTTGTTGCGAATGTTCGTCGCATTGAGTGACTAGACGCACCTTGAATGTTTGCTAACTCAAACACTCGCCTAAACATATCAACGACTGTATGGGGGGTGAATGCATTATTGTTCTTACTGACAAAGAGCGTGCTCTCTGGAGAGTTCTTTAGCTGAGCATGCTTATCAAAGTACTTGCGAAGTTGTTTCTGAACATTGCTGTTTAAGAACACTCTGTTTGCTTCACCATTCTTCACTTGATCTTTAGTAAGTACACATTCTGATCTGAGAGTTGAGTCGTTATTCATCACATCTTTGACTTTGATGCTTGCGAGTTCTTTCGCTCTAAGCCCAACATTGATAGCTAAGACAAACATAGTGAGATTTCTAACTGCGTATCTATTGTCGTTGATCACAGCCTTTATTCTTTTAATGTCAGCCTGATCTAGTACTTTTGCTTGTTTCATTTTTACCTCTTTAACTCACATAAATAATGTTATTAATTATATATCCGTGTGTTAACAGGCACAAGCCTGCCTTCATTTAATGTGGACCTCAGTTAAATCAATGCTTACAGCGATTACACACATTAATATATAAAAGTGTGTGTTAGTGCGTTCGAGAGTACTTAAAATTGACTACGTGTGTGTTTGATCGACTAGCGTCAAACTACGCTTGGGAAGGGGGTAGTAAAATTCACCCCCCGCAGGCGATCATTGACCGTTTTGTTATGTGTTTCACTGCTTGATACCTGCTGCGCTGGTAAAAGCGACCCATTTCTTTGCAATTGAATCACCCGACGGACCAGCTATAAATGACCAGCCATGCCCGCGAATTTCAGTTTTCACTAAATCGTGGATCGCTGAAACTTCTTTGTGCTTGTGCAGAAGCGCATACATTTCCGCTGGTGCCGCCAAATGCTTTGTCAGGATCGAACGATCGTTGGCATTACCATCAATAGCAAACGCGTCAGACAAAGCTGAGACATACTCTGTTAATTTATCCAAAACTTCTTCCATGCTCATTTACACATAACGCCGCCATCAACTGCGAAGCAATCTGTCACGCTTTAAAGCGTGACAGGTTGCGGAGTCAGATTGCATGGCCTTGTTATGAGCCATTACATTCTCGTTCTAGACCTTGCCCCAACTTCTCAAGGCAATTTAGCAATGCTTCTATATCGTTAGTTGAAATGACGATACGTTGACCTTCTTTATACGATAAATCACCTGATTTACTTATATATTTGGCATCTACAATCCCTTCACTGTGTGAAAGAATATGCCTTTTTTGAAACAAGACGTTTAAGTCTTTAAGCTCACTTTCTTCTAACCAGTCGTCATAGCCTTTTTGAATCGAAGCTTTCCAAAGTTCACTTCCTTGCTCTAATCGCTGAAACGCATTAAATGGTGGTTTACCATAATCTGAATATAAACCTTCACAATACTTTTGGAAGGCGACAACACCGTCTGAAATACAGCTCTCTAGCAACGATCTGCATGTTACTTCAGCCTCATCCTTTCCTGCAGCCTCAATCAAAGTTGACTTCACTATAGGAATAAAATTCTTCTTAATCCGAATTTTATTCAAAGAATCATTATATGTTCTGGCAACTGAGTTATGACCACACGCTGGACAAAAGAACGCACTACCAATTACTGCAAAGCGCGACTCACATTCTTCACACTTAATGTCGAGCTGCATTTCCTCCGCTGCACGCGCAGGTATTGCATGAGTTCTCTTTTTTCCTCCTTTCACTTGGAGAGATATGCTTACAAAACTATTTCGGGGCTGTTTACGGTTAAATTTTTGAGCGCTCGAATGCATTGCATTATGTATCGTGCCTTTAAGCACTGCTAAAGCTTCAGCTTGTGCATGTTCAACTTGCTCAATAGTGAACCATTGATCAGCTGGAGCCTCATGGCGGCAGAATGGACACCAGACTGCTTCATCCTTAAAAATATTACTCCAATCTTCACCATTAACTTTAAATAAGAATTCACATTCATCAGAAGGGCATTGCTTATCCGTGTATCCTTTTTCATCCCCTTCTATGGGAACAGAAACAGAGCTACCGTTCATTTTTTCCATTTCTTTAATTAGATCTTCAAACATTTCTAACTCCTTGAACGATACTAAGGCTCATAACGCCGCATTCACCAGCGTAGCATGCTGGCGGGATTTTTGCGTGTTCTTGCAAAAAGCGCAACAGTATGCGGAGTCCGGTGCAATGCGTTGTTATGCGTATTATTTGCCAGCATCTTTCGCGGCCTTTTCGATCCAATCACCCATATTTTCATAACCGTTATCATTATTCCACTTATAATCTTTGTATGAACTAGAAAGCATCCAATCGCCTTTTGTTGATGTATTTCCGTCTTTGTTTTTAATTTTACTTATATCAATTTCTAGTAATCCTTTTCCAACTTCAATACTTCTTTCTATTTCATATTTTACCCACTTACTTTTACAAGTTTTTGACCCCACTAAAACAACAGTTACAGAACATCCATTCATTTGTCCATTAATCCATTTTTTTATTTCTGTCTCTGTTTTCTTTTTTACCTCCTCCCACGCTGCGGAATCAAAAAAACCTGAGTCTATTCTATCTTGAGTAACCCAACTATTTCTCACAACATTTGCTCGCCAGTTATCTTCTGAAAACTGGAAACTGAAAAATGCTCTTCTAGCCATGACTTATGCTGCCTTATTTAATGCAAAATTCAAAATATGAAAAAATCCCTACCAATGTAACTATCATTGCCAGATACATTTTCAATATGGTAATTGAGAAAAATGAACTCCAATATGAATATTTACCACCTATATATAGATCAGGTCTCATGGAAAAAAGCTTAATATTTTTTGGCTTCTCTGTTACACCCGCCACATCATTATAAAGACCTCGAAATTTCCTCTCTTGGTTTAAGTAATACGCGTCTAAAAACCAAAATATGATGACTGGGAAGACAGCCGCAAGAAAAATGTAATTGTTTTTAGTTGAAGCATAAATAGCCAATAGAGCTGATACGATCACTATGCACCATCCCTTTATTTGGAATGAATTTGTGTTCATTCTAGTAATCACATTTTGAATAAATTCAAGATGCTTAATTTCTTCAGGTAGCATGACTCCTCCTTTTACGCATAACGCCGCGCTCTGCGGCAATTTTGGAGCGCAGCGGAGAAATTGTCCGACAGTAGCGCTTTGTTAGGCATTTTTTGCAAAATCATATAATCCATTGTAAGTCGCTGTTAGCGTAAACCTAGAATGTAAATATTTTAGTGCTTCTCCATTTAGGTCAGATTCATTTATGTGCCTATTAAATACTGAAACATGACACGCAAGTGCGCTTTCAATCCAATTGGTTGAATAACTCACGACTTCAATAAAATTAACTAAATTTGCCTTCGAACTTTTGCTCCAATCAGTTTCACCTTGTATTCGAAACCCTGATTTATCTTTATCGAAGGCATGATGAAAAATAGCATCTTTATTCCAATGCAAATAGTCATTACAAACATCAAGAAGCTTCTTAGTCCACTCTGAGTTATGACCTATCTCTTCTTTTCGAACATCCATTGTAAAAATATTATTTCTATTTTCATAATCTAATATTCTTTGTTTGTTGTCTTTTATTTGCTTTCCAATTTTTGATGGCGCTAAATGTTTCCACCAAAGCTTTCTATATTCCTCAGGATCTAGTTCACTATTAATAAATCGATTAAATGCTTCAAAGTCAGTCAATAAAAGAAAAATTATTTGGCAAGATTCTATATAACTTCTTAGCTGTTGGAATGCTTGAAATTCTCTTCCTAAGCAGAATGATCGAACCAAATTATCTAAAGCGAAGTTTTTTTGCCGCCACAACTGTAAAATTAACAAATCATTTAACGGGTTTCGCTCATTGGTGCTTGAGTTTTTGTATATTACTTCACCAGTTAATAGCTTTGAAAGTTTTTCATAGGAAAAATGATTATAAGCAACTGAAAGGTGCAAAAGAAAAATATAAGGTTTAAACAGTGAGGCTGACTCATTATTTAGAGGATACGTTGCCTCTATTCCAACGGTATATGCATTCACAAAGTTTACGAACTCATCATAGTTAAAAGGAGCGGGACACTTTATGTCTTCAACCCATTCATTTTCGAGCAAATTGTATATTTCCTCGATTGAAAGTGATCTACCTGTAAATTTTTCAGCCATTGATATTCCTTTGCCTAACGCCGCGCTTTGCGGAGAGCGAGTGATTCGGATAACAGCGTTTTGTTATACGCTAACTGCACGGTGACTCACAAAAATTACTAAAACGTTTACCAAACTCTGTGACTCTACTGCCATTACCTAGCAAGTCCAAACCTTGCACAGATGCCGTTATGCTAAATATTGATTTGTCAGTGTTAAAAAATCCGTATTGGTATAAATCACCAAATGCGGATTTAATAACTTCAATATTTACTCTGGGTATAGCGGCCGGGAAGAACTGAGAAAAACCACCCCTTATCGAATTTTGAGGGATATCGTTATCTTTCAAATATTGAACAGGTGATGACATAAACTTAAGTACACGCATATGAAGTACAGAAAGAGTGCTTACTAGATTTAGAAAGTACTCCTTTTCGTCTTCTTGCAGATTGCTACCTAGAGCAGAATTTATAAGAATCCCTCTGAACGCTTCCAATTTTTCTCGTTGGTAATTTTCGGCCGCGCCGCGAAAGCATCTTTCGAAGGTATAGGCAAAATCATCTGTCAGGATGCTACTTTCATCAATTCTATCCTGAAGAGCTTCCAGGTCATCTGCGACCTTTTGAGCAAAGTCCTCTAAGCGGGTTAGCTTCGATTTGGGTATATAATCCGTCATCAACGAAGATATACCTCCACAAAAAGGCGCTGTCGCTAGCCCTGCTTTTAATACGTTTAAAATATGCTCAGAGGGGGACACAGTATTTCTTTCTTTAATGATTTCAGACAATGATCTTGATTCATCTGCCACTGATTATTCTCCTTAGCGTATAACGCCCCAATATTTGACTTTCTGTAACATTGTTTTGTTATGCCATTGCTGGATTATTAGAACGAACATGACTAACCAAGTTAACTCTCAGTAATGAGATATCCTCATTTAACGCTCTAAAAAACAAGACCCCGTTTTCTTGCTGATATTTTAATGATGAATATGCGTATTTTTTACCTTTCATGCTCTCGGGATATTTTAGGGCTTGATACCATTCATCTACTTTCATTGACGAAATATCAAAAAATAATTGTAGAATATCTGGCATGCTACTTCTTGATATGTATTTTTCTAAGTAGTTTATAAATTCAGCACCATTATAATGCTCTTTAGTTTTTTCAAGCATCGCGCTGAGTTTGTGATTTTTGAATTCATCTTTGGATAGTAAAAGTAACCCCTTAAGCATAAGTTCTACTCCATGATAGAAGTTAAACAATACAGGAATAACTAATTTATGGTCTGACCAATAAACTGCCTCTTCATATTCTTTATCCATTCTCTCAAAATCTGTTCCTTCTTGAACAAACATCCAGACATTACCTGATTTTGCTATTTCCAAAGCAACCTTTTGGCTTAAGTCTAAATACTGGAATCCAATTCCGAGGAAGTTTCGTGCCTTTTCTACGTGATCTTCCATTACTCACCTTCTTTAGGCATAACAGTCCATTTATGAGGCCATATGGCCTTATTATAATTATTAGAGAGCGGCCCTTCTAATTATTTTTTGTAAAACACACCGCCCTTAACCCTATGAAAAGTATAGCTGCTTATTGTTCATCTTCAAACTTGGCTGCAAATGGAATCGTACCACTAATATTGCTAGCAGAGCGATGTTGGTCAATAATGAAATCGTCTAGGTGGGTCAGTTTTAAACTGGCGTTGACAAGGGTGTCTCAGATACGTTTTAAGAGCATCTAAAATTGACTGTGTGTTTGTTTGTTTTAGAGTTTACCTCGCTGGATACATCAAACTATACGCAGGACGAACTACGGTTAAGCTGCCGCAGTGTTCGAGATCTCAGATTTAGTTCATTAGCGATCAATCGTCCGCAGCACAGCGATGGCTTTGTAGTGAACTTTGAAGGCTTGTTTGGTAAGATTGTGGTTGATGTATCTATTTTGCCGCTAGAACAATTTTCGCGTCTCTGATAACTCCGAAGAATTCTGAAATACTTATAAATATATTCAGGTGATTGTAGATGTTCAAAAAGATGTTACGTGCTGTTGCTGGAACAGTTTTGGATGACGCATTTGGTAACAATTCAGCTGTTACCACCAGAAATTATGAATCTTGGCTCAGCATGAAGAAGGCACTTGACAACTTATCTAGGGATAAAAGGTATGAAATCTATATTTGCGATGGTGCCTCGTTCAAGGAAGCGCATACCCGGGGTCTCAGAGAATATTGTCGTGATGATGATATTATAAAGAAGGGTAACATTAGCCTCGAGTGGGGAATTGACGGAAAAACAAGAGTCATTCTATGTCAATATCGTTACGGAAAAACAGTGCAATCACCACTCCAAAAAGGTATCAATTGGCCTGATCAAAATAAAGAAAAATATAGGCTATCTAAATTTTGTGAGGATTGCACTCATATTGGTGCAATAAAGATTCGGAATGATTGGGAAGAGTATATACATCGCGTGTTTGATCAAGAAGAAATTAAGAAGTGGGCTTTTTAATCTTATTAGTGATTTATCAGGGCTACTAGGTACCCGTGCGTAATTTTAAGATGATTGATCCCCATCTGGCTTCCTAGTCGTTCTTTTGGGACCTGCCATTGCGCCGGCGTGATGGGCAGATAATATGTCCCTCTACGTGAATGTTGTTCTTTAATTTTTGAACTAATTTATCACCATCCAAATAATGCCCATGAAAGACCGATTGACTTGGTTTATTTGATGGAAATATTATTTGTACGAAATCGTGAATGCTTCCTATTTCTAAGTCAGAGAAATTCCAAATTTCCTCTAAAGACCTTCCTCTAAAATTTTTTGCTTTATGATCGAGAAGTTCCTCATATTTCAATGTAAAAACTCTTTTCTGGGGGATAATTTTTCCAATTTGTGTGTCCAGTTTGCCTACGAAATAGTTCTATCACCTCCTCTAACTCTCGGCCATCCTTAAGAGCATTTTGGCAACTTTTTATGGAGTTTTCTGTCGTAATTAAAATGCTTGTATTACTTTTAATCACGTTTAATATCGTCTCTTTAAGGCGCACAAGTACTATTTCTGCCTTGTAGTTATTACACTTAACACCTCTTAACTTTTCGAACTTTATTTTATAACTATCAATTTTTTTAAAAGAACCGTCCTTTCATTTTGGTCGATACGTAAGCAATTTCGCCACCAAATAATGTCAGCCGCAGTGTCGTGCCCCAGTAATATGCATTTCTGGCTAATAATATCGGCAAGACTACGGCCATTAGTATTACTTCAGGTATTCAATAAAGGTCACAAAACCTTCATCTACTATTCAAATTACTGACTTATGTCAGGGTTAGACTTTTCCAAATCAAACCAACAAGGTGTCTAGTTATGCTAACAAGAATATCAAACTTAGATGCACTATCGTTACTTTGGGTTAATCGTTTTCAAAGATTTAAACCGCTGACTAGCGCCTTTCGCTCTATCTCCCATACAGGTGATGGATATCTGTACGGTAGCTTATTACTTTTGGCTCTAGTGTCGCAGGAAATCCAAAATATTATATGGGCCAAAGTAGTAATACTGGCTTTCTTGATTGAATTACCATGCTTTGTACTACTCAAATTGCTTGTTAAGCGGGGACGACCATTTACACGGTTTAGTGAGTGCCTCCGTGCAGTTGATCCAAAAGACGAGTTTAGCATGCCATCTGGACATGCGGCAGGCGCATTCTTAGTGGCGAACCTGGTGGCTAATTTTTATACTGATTTTGCTGCTCTTGCTTATGTCTGGGCAATTTTGATCGCCCTCTCGCGAGTATTTCTGGGCGTTCACTACCCTACAGACATTATGGCTGGAGCCGTCCTAGGCCTTGTGTGCTCATTAGTTTCCCTCTCGATATTAGTGCTGTAACACATCACTGTATTGTCCCACCAATATTTTAAGACAGAGCTGAAAAATCACTAAGATTAGGACATAAACATGAAGATTCTTTATGGAGTTCAGGGGACTGGTAACGGACATGTCTCTCGCACTAAAGCACTTATTCCTGCCCTAGAGCGTCCAGCGGTAGAAATCGACTTTGTTTTTTCAGGCAGGCCAAGAGAGGAATTTTTCGATATGCATAGCTTCGGCGAGTTTAGGGTGCTTGAGGGTCTAATACTAATCTTCGATCGTGGCCGCGTGCAGATAATAAAAACGATATTGGCGAATAGACTGATTAATTTCTTAGTTGATATCTGGCGCTTAGACTTAAGTGGGTATGATTTGGTGATCTCAGATTTCGAACCCATTACCGCGTGGAGCGCAAAACTACGAGGGGTGCCCTGCATTGCACTAAGTCACCAATGTGCTTTTAAATATGATGTTCCTAAACTTAAAGGGTATTGGTTGTCAAAGTTGATAATGAGAATATTTGCGCCAAGTACAACCGCTATTGGCTTTCACTACCACCATTTCAATCAGCCGATTCTACCGCCCTTGATAGGTATGCAAAAAAAAGGTGAATGTATGAATAAAAAGATCCTAGTCTATATGGGATTCGAAGCATTGAGTGATATCGTAGAGTTTGTGAGTCCATTTACTCAGTATGAATTTCAGATTTTTGCAAAGGTTAAAAAGATCATGAAGTTTAATCATATCGTTATAAATCCACTCTCTCATGACGATTTTCATGAGCAACTAAAAGACTGTTCAGGTGTCATAAGCAATGCGGGATTTGAGTTGTCTAGTGAGGCCTTAAGTTATGGAAAAAAACTACTAGTAAAGCCTTTGGCCGGCCAGTATGAGCAGTTGTGCAACGTCACCGCACTGGAAAGCATCGGCCGGGCTACCTCCATGGATAGTCTGGATCAGGCAGTCCTGGCGTCATGGCTTGAGGGCCCGGAGGAAGAACCTATTTTTTACCCCGATGTCGCGACCCCCTTAGCTGATTGGATTCTTAGTCCTGACAGGACAGATCTACAAACTCTATCTGATAGCATTTGGGATCACTGACGGGTTCGTTCCAGAATAACAATGGGGATTATCCTTACAGCCCGAGCAATGATAGATTGTAGGTAAAGAAGTTACCTGCCGACGACCGCGATTGCCAGAAATTAGCTATACCAAATAGAATTCCTCCCCCTATTCGTGTCATTTTATGAGGTAATCATGCCGCATAAATTGCGACTCCCTAAGGCACCTCTATATTCAGTAACATTGCATATTGCCGTACGAAGTAATCCACCATAAATGCAACACAAATGACATGGAATTAGCATATTTCTGCCATATTAGTGTCACCTCTTAGTCATCCCAGCACTGTACTTTATCCCTACCATTATTTAAACAACTCGGGGACCATCATGAAACTCTCAATATTACCAAAACTTACTATTGTAAGTTTATCGGCACTTACACTATCCAATGCTATTTCTCAGGTTTTAGACCCTGTTGATGAAATTATCGTACTTGGATCGAAAGCGACTTTAATTTCTGCCATTAAGGCTCAGCGCGAGTCTGACAGTATTATTTCAGTCGTTGATTCCGACTCACTTGGCAGTTTTGCTGATACTACTGCCGCTGAAGCGATCCGTCGCTTATCAGGTATTTCCGTTGAAAACGATCAGGGTGAGGGTCGTTATGTAACTATTCGTGGGCTATCTTCCGACCTCAATAGTATTTCTGTAAATGGCGCATCAGTGTTAGCACCTGAGAATGGTCGCAGCGTTATGCTCGATGGCCTGCCTACAGAGTTACTTGACTCGATTACTGTCGCTAAGTCTCTGACCCCAGAAATGGATGCCGACTCGATTGGTGGACGAATTGATTTTAAAACAAAGACTCCTTCGAGTTTAGATGGCCGCATACTAAAGTTAAAAGTACAGAATAATTTTAGTCAGTATGCCGATAAAAACGTTAACCCAAAGTTGTCGTTAACTTATGGTGATAAGGTAAATGATTCCTTATCACATATCCTGGGGCTTACTTACTCAACCAAAGATATTGTCGCCTTTAATAATGAAACCGGTTTTGGCTGGGAAGATGGCGTAATGAACGATGACTACGAAATGCGATATTACGAGTTAACCCGTGAGCGTTATGGCTTGAGTTATGATGCTGACCTGATGACCTCTGGTGGTCGCTTTTTCTTTAGTGGGTTTTGGAATCAATACGATGATTCAGAACTGCGATGGAAAGATGAATATGGTAAATTGAATCTAGTTAATGGCACGGCAACGGCGACTGGCATGACCACGGATCGTATTCGCCATGACGCAGAAACACGCGTTCGAGAGGAAAGCCGAACCTTGTCTGCTCTGACCTTAGGTTTTGAGGGAGAGATTGGCGAATGGAGTATAGATCCTAATATTAGTTACTCATATGCAGAAGAAAATGACAGCGACAATGCTGATGTAACGTTCCGTAAAGATATGAAAAATACTCTAGGTACCCTAGATTGGAGTGAGCCTCAGCATCCAACTATTACTCCATCTGATTTAAGTATTTACTCCCCCTCAGAACTAGATTTTAAAGAACTTGAAATTACTGAAAATTTTTCAAAGGACTCGGAAGTCGCATTTTCTATCAACGCCTCAAAAGAATTTAGCTTTGGTGTTATGAAAATGGGATTGAAAAGTAAAAGTCGTAAGAAAAATGTCGATGATTACATTATTGTGTATGAATCTGATCAAACCATGGCTGATTTTGATCCGCAAACTTTGGATTGGAAATTTGCTGGCCAAGTATTTAGCCAACAAGCAAACCCAGATCTTATCTATGGTTTACGCAATAAATTAGATACTTTGACTGTCGATTTTAGCGATGCCGTATCGCGCGATTTTATTACAAAAGAAAAGGTCAATGCCATATACGCGCAAAATACATATGTCTGGGACAAGGGCGTAGTTGTTGCGGGCGTCAGATACGAAGACACGTCAGTAAACTCTCAAGCATTTGATCAGAGTGGTAATCAGGTACTGGCTAGCAGCGATCATTCCTTTTTCTCACCAAGTATTAACGTCAAGTATTTCTTAACGGATCAGTGGCAGTTACGCAGCGCTATTTGGAAGGGGTTGTCTCGACCAGGATTTACAAAAACGGCACCAAAGCTAAACTTTGATAACGATGGTGGTGATATCACCGGTTCTGCCGGGAACCCTGATTTAAAGCCTTATGAAGCTCTTAATTATGATCTTTCTCTCGAATTTTACGGCGATGAAATGACCTTTATAAGCATCGGGCTGTTCAGAAAAGATATCAAAAATGCAATTTTCCCAAAGATATATAAGACGGGTACATTCTTAGGCGTTAACTTCAATGATGACGTGGAGACATGGGAAAATGCACAAGATTCAACTATTAATGGATTTGAGTTAAATGTTCAATATGGTTGGGAGAACGGCTTTTATGTTGCTACAAACGTTACCTTGACTGATGGCGAGAGCACTTTTAAACCTGAGAATGATGTGTCATATACAACTCGATTTAGGAAACTAGCCGACGAAGCCGCTAATCTAAGCATAGGTTATGAGAAAGGACCTTGGGATGTGCGCTTAGCCGGCAACTATCGCAGTGAATATCTTGACTCCTTGGCAGATGGTGATGAAGAGATTGCAGATGTATCTGAAAATAACTCACGAATGGTTGACGCTTACCTGCAGTTTGATTTGACGGCTAAGTACAAGGTCAACGATGCCATAGATCTGAAATTTGAAGCGATTAACTTAGGCAATCGTGAAGAGTACTACTACTGGGGTGATGAATCACAATTGTCACAGTACGACCTATTTGGAAGAAACTATTCAGTGGGGATGACCTACAATTTTTAAAGATGGGTGAGCAGATTTTAGGCTACTTCCTTTTATCGTTGGCTCCCTGAGTGTCGCGATAAAAGGAAACTTTTTGGATTAAATACCAGGTTAACGAACCTGCCATAGACGAGGTGTGATGTGATAAGTGATATTTTTATATTTAGTGAGAGACAAAAAAATAGGAATGCTATGACAAGCGGATATATTAAGTTATTTAAGTTGTCGGTGTTGCTGTGGGCTAGTGCAACTGTTACTGCTTGCACAACCTATCCCTCGGTCATCGCAAAATATGAAACTCCCGAAGTGACTTCGTTAGGTGACGCTGCAGACGACCCTGCAATATGGTTTAACGTCGCGGCGCCGGAGCAGTCTTTGATTTTTGGTACCGACAAGAAAAGCGGTGTTTACGTCTACACACTGCAAGGTGTGGAAATCGGCTACAGTGCGCTGGGAAAAATTAATAATATTGACGTCCGCAGCCTTAACGGCATGAGTTATATCTTCGCTTCAAACAGAACAGATCAGACTATTGATTTGTGGGCTTTCCCTAACGCAAAAATCGCACAAGGCGCAGCTGATGGAATGTTCTCATTAGGTTCAGAACGACTTGTTCGATCAGCATCATCCATTAACATTTATGGTGCTTGCGCAGGAGTTGACAAAGACCTTGGGCTAATCTCTTTTATCACGGAAGACGAAGGACCCAGAGTGGAGGTATGGCAGTTTATTGATTCTCAACTTATCTTATTAACTACGTTTGACAATGGGGGAGAGTCGGAGGGCTGCGTCTATGATGATGAAAATAGGACGCTATTTGTTTCCGAAGAAGAGGTTAATGGCGTATTAAAAGCCTACCAAGTTGATAAATCTCTGGATTTTTCTAAACACACCGAAATTGACTCTAGAGTCGGCAATATCGGTGGCGATCCCGAGGGGCTAGCTCTTTACAAAACGAGCAAGAATGAAGGATATGTTATTTTGTCCTCGCAAGGGGACTCAAAATTTAACATGTATCAACGCACACCTCCTTACGCATATATTGGCAGCTTCGTGGTTCAGGGTGGTCTCACTCAAGGCGGTCAATTTATTGATGGCACTACCGTCACCGATGGCATCGACGTATTAAATATGCCGCTTAATGCTGACTTTCCTAACGGTCTCATGGTTGTTCAAGATGATGAGAATGACAGTGTTAAGAAATCAAAGGTTAAACGACAAAATTTTAAATTAATTTCATTTTTGGACGTTTTGAATACGCTAGAGTTGCGATAGTGATAGATACTACTTTTCTGCGTGAAGGTAACGTTAATAAAAAGAAATCCCAAAAACCTGTAAATGTATTTCTACAATGATTTACACACTCCCTCTTCATTCGCTTGGAACATGGTCATCCAACCTTTGTAGTGACTTAGAGTCTAAACCGAATAAAGGGACTTTTGAAGTGTCAGGGTATTTGAGGTGTCTCAGATACGTTTTAAGAGCATCTAAAATTGACTGCGTGTTTGTTTGTTTTAGAGTTTACCTCTCTGGATACGTTAAACTATGCGCAGGACGAACTACTGTTAAGCTACCGCAGTGTTCGAGATCTCAGATTCAGCTCATTAGCAATCAACCCGAGTATGTCATTCGCTTTTTCGATAATCTTTGCATCTCTTAAGAGGTTTTCTTGTGGTTCGTGACTGGTAATGTCGAGAACATTAATAGCGTTTGCTTTTTCTAGAAAGAACTTAATGCGCTCATCTTTGCTCTGCCTCACCAACCAGCTGTATTCGTCAACTGTGATCTTGTCACTTTCGTAGTATTCACATATTTTCTCAGCAATGCTCACGAGATCTCTTTTTTTAATCGTTGCTACTTCATATATCTTCATACTCTTATTTATCTGATTCTTAGTTTGTTAAGTTATTTTTACGATTTGACTTAAGCATATTTCTTTCTGATGCCTCCAAGTCTGAGTGATAATAATGATCTTGAATCTGTTTCATGCCTGTTCCTACATCAGACGCAAGTTGAGCTATATTTGCCCCTTGCTGAAGCCTTGTCGTTATTCCAAAATGTCTAAACGAATAAAGCTCTACTTTTCTATTTTCTCTGCTCCAATCTTCAGTAACACCTAATTTATCTTTTAATAAATGCCAATGCTCATCTAAGTTTCTAGCTCTATTCCCTTGCGTCCAGCGAACTCCATTGAGGTTGGTAAAGACATAATCTTCAGCGTTAGTATGCTTAGACATAAACTTGAGACGATCAAAGTACTGTCCGCCCCTAGCTACAAATTGCCTTGCTTTTGTTTTACTAGTGCTGTCTTCAACAATAATCTGTGATAGACGATGCTCATCTTTTTTATAAGTCTTTACATTCTTCCACTTCAGGTTGAACATCTCATTGGTTCTCATCATGGTGTTTGAAGCAATCAAGCACCAATGTCTGAACATATACCTCTCGTAAGCAAGAAAATCTGTTATCTGCTCTTGCTTGGTAGTCTTTGCTGACGTGTACGAAACTAAGTATCGCCAAATCATTTCATATTCTTTTTTAGTTACTATTCCTCTACGAGTTTGATCTTTAGTTTCTTCCCTTTTGATTTTATTAAATCTATAAGCTAATACATTATGAAATCCTTCTTCATAACAGAACTTACAAAACGCATTGAGAGTAGATTGCTCATTAGCAATCGTTACATTCTTAGCTCCCATCTTTACTCTGTAGCTGTAGTAATTGATTAACGAATTTTTATCATATGCTGTCAGTTGATGTGACGCATTAACATAGCCTTTCAAATGCTTCATCTGCGAAACGATACATCCATATCTTTGCTTAGTTATGATTCTAGTCTCAATATCTCTTCGTCTATGCTCTAAGTATTTTTCTATCGCTGAGTGTATTGATATTGAAAAGATGGTTTTATTTTCTTGTCGTTTAACAAGAATTCCAGCGTATTCAATCTTTGCTTTTTCTATTGCTGAATCTTTAGATTTTGTTCTTAAACTCTTTGTAAAGTACTTTTGATTCTCAGCAATATACATTCTCATGTGCCAATTATCGCCAGACTGTTTAGTCTGAAAGATAGTGACTTCACCCTCAATGAGTTTTACCTGATTGAATCTAAACCCACGAGTATCTTCTATTATTTGAGATTTGTTCTCTTTTCTAAAGTCTATTCTCACTACGTTGCTCTTCATTTGTATCCACCTTTTAAGTTATAGATACCATTTTACTAACATCTATAGTGGATAACATTTACATGTATACAAAGAGATTATACTTGTTACTTAGGTAAGGACAATGAGTGAATACTATTACGAAACAGAGTGAACGTATTAGTTTACAAGTATTCTTGCAAGCGCAACGAAGGAATGCGTGTTTCAGAAGAGTTTACAAGTACTTTACAAGTGGTAAAACAGCGTAGGTATGCGTGTTTCAGCGCTGTCTATCACTCCCACTCGATTGTCGCGGGTGGCTTACTTGAAATATCATAGGTCACCCGAGAAATACCTTTGATCTCGTTGATAATGCGCGTCGACACTTTTTCCAAAAACTCATAAGGCAGGTGTGCCCAGCGCGCAGTCATAAAGTCGATGGTTTCAACAGCTCGAAGTGCGACGACAAATTCATAACGACGAGCATCACCGACCACGCCCACGGACTTCACCGGCAAAAATACTGTAAAAGCCTGACTCACCTGATCATATAAGTCCGCAATTCGAAGCTCATCGATGAAAATATGATCGGCTTCACGCAGCAGATCCGCATACTCTTTGTTCACCGCGCCCAGAATACGCACCCCAAGACCAGGACCAGGAAAGGGATGGCGAAATACAATCTCCCTGGTAAGCCCAAGCTCCAGCCCAATTTTACGGACTTCATCTTTAAACAGTTCTCGTAGCGGTTCGATCAGCGACAGCTTCATAAACTCTGGTAGACCACCCACATTGTGATGCGATTTAATTACATGCGCCTTACCGTTCTTGTTACCAGCAGACTCGATCACATCGGGATAAATCGTACCTTGAGCGAGAAACTCCACATTAGGAATCTTTGCCGCCTCTTCATCAAACACTTCAATAAAGGTATTGCCGATAATTTTTCGCTTGGCTTCAGGATCTTCTACACCTGCGAGCTTAGTGAGAAATCGCTCTTCTGCATCAATGGTCAAAATATTCAATTTGAAGATATTTTCGGAGTCTTTGCCGAGCATCTGAATAACCTGTTCGGCCTCACCCAGACGCAGCAAACCGTTATCGACAAACACGCAGGTGAGTTGCTCGCCAATCGCGCGACACAGCAGCGCCGCGACCACAGAAGAATCAACACCGCCCGACAGGCCTAATATGACGTGCCGGTCACCCACTCGCGCTCTCACATTTGCGACGATATCTTCGACGATATTGGCTGGTGTCCACAAACCTGCACAGCCGCAAATGTTCTTGATAAAACCATCAAGAATTTCCATACCCTTTAAGGTGTGATTCACCTCGGGATGGAACTGCAAACCATAGAAACCACGGGTTTCGTCGACCATTGCGGCAAACTCAGTTGTCTCACTGCTAGCGAGGCCGGTAAACCCGGGGGGCAACGCCACGACCTTATCGCCATGGCTCATCCAGACGTCGAGATAACGGGTAGTGCCGTCATCATCGTCCGAGAGATCTGCGAGCAGTGGGCTCTCTTCTGTGACCGCCACTCTGGCGTAGCCAAATTCTTGTTTAGCCGAACCTTCAACGCGGCCGCCGAGTTGCAACGCCATGGTTTGCATGCCGTAGCAAATACCCAGTACGGGCACATTCAGCTCGAAAATAAAGCCTGGGGCACGGTGAGTATCATCGGCAGTAACAGACTCGGGTCCACCAGAGAGAATAACGCCCATAGGCGCAAAATCTTTCACCGATTGCTCCGCAACATCGAAGGGATGGATTTCGCAATAAACGCCCACTTCGCGAACACGACGGGCAATCAACTGGGTGTACTGGGAGCCGAAATCTAGAATCAGGATCTTTTCGGCGTGGATATTCTGGTCGGGTTGCTCTGCGGCAGACGGAGCATCGGATTGGGTCATATTTCACTGCCCGGCAAAGAGACGCATTATACCGATGTGTTTTTTTATTGCTATCATCCACATATGAGTAGCCTTTCAAATCGCAACGTACTATCCGTCTCTGACCTGACCAGGTCAGCCCGCCTATTGTTGGAAGGAGAATTCCCCAGCGTGTTCGTTGAGGGTGAGATTTCAAACTTTTCAAAACCCGCGTCCGGCCACTGGTACTTCACCCTCAAAGACGACAAATCTCAGTTGCGCAGCGCCATGTTCAAAGGCCGCAATTCGCGCTTAAGATTCGTCCCAAGAAATGGCCTACAGGTCATCGTGCGCGGCAAGATAAGCCTCTACGAGGGGCGCGGTGATTTTCAGATGATCGCTGAACATATGGAAGAAGCCGGAGATGGCGCCCTACGCCGGGCTTTCGAGAAATTAAAACAGCAGCTAGATGCCGAGGGTTTATTTGATCTCGCCGCAAAACAACCGGTGCCCACATTGCCGCAGCATCTCGCGGTCATCACCTCCGCGACCGGTGCTGCTGTACGAGACGTGCTACAGGTATTTCAGCGACGCTTTCCCGCCCTTCGCGTGACGATCCTGCCGGTACCCGTGCAGGGAGATGACGCCGGCCCACAAATCACCAGAGCGATTGAGCTGGCCAATCATTATGCCGATGACCCTTTCGACACCATTTTGTTGACGCGCGGTGGTGGTTCTCTCGAAGACTTATGGGCGTTCAATACTGAACCCGTTGCACGAGCCATCTTTGCCAGCCGCTTGCCCATCGTGAGCGCCGTCGGACATGAAATCGACATTACCATCGCTGATTTCGTCGCTGACTTAAGAGCGCCCACCCCTTCTGCGGCTGCCGAACTGCTGAGCCCAGACCAGGCCATCTGGCTCCAGCAACTCAGAACCATGGAACAAAAACTCAGCCGCGGTATTCAGCAAACGCAGCAGGGTTTAGCCCGCCATCTGAACCATATTCGCGCCAGACTCCGTCACCCAGGCGAGCGCTTGAACCAATTACATCAGCGTTTTGATGAACTGGACGGTAGACTCCAGCGCAGTCTCAGCCAGGCGCTGGCGAGACCAGAAATTCCAAGGCTTGCGAATCGGTTGGAGCAAGCCATGCAGCGAAGGCTCGCCGGTCAGGACCAGCAATTGTTTCGTCTCAAATCGCGCCTGGTGAGCCCTGGCCAACAGATACAAACACAACAAAATACATTGTCCTTGCTGGAACGGCGACTAATGCAACAAATGGCAAGCAGCAGACGAGACAAGCAGTACCAACTAGAAAATGTGGGATCAAAACTTAACGCACTCAGCCCACTCAATACCCTTCGCCGCGGCTACAGCATAGTGACTCAGGCCACCTCGAGCACCGACGTGATCACCAAAGCAACCCAGGTGAACGTCGGCGAAACGATTACCGCAAGACTGCTATCCGGCAAACTCACCGCAACCGTAACCAGTACCGAGCTCCCCGATGAAGAATAAACGACCGTTGATCGCCTCCTTAACAACAGCTTCGATAACAGCTTTCATAACAGCCTGCTTCTCACTGTCGGCAATTGCGTTGCCCAATCACACGCCGGTGCCAGGTGGCGTTGCTGTCATCAAGGTCGATTCCAAAACAGAATCTGCAACCTATAAAGGCAAGCCCGTAATGCTGGTCGACAAAGAAGGTGTGAAGTTCGCGGTTATCGGTCTCGGCCTTAGCACCAGGCCTGGCCGACATACGCTCGAGGCGAATGGCGGCATCACGTTTACGGTATTGGACAAAACCTATCGGGAACAGCGCCTGACCATTGAGAACAAACGCAAGGTCAACCCATACGCCAACGATATGCCACGCATTAATGCCGACAAAAAAGAAATGACCGCGGCATTTGTGAACTTCGAATTGAAACAACCGGACATCGAGTTTGATATTCCTGTCCAGGGTCCGATATCCAGTCCATTCGGCCTTAAACGATTTTTGAACGATCAGGCCCGCAGCCCCCACTCGGGCTTAGATATTGCGGCGGCTGAAGGCACTCCAATCGTCGCGCCTGCGTCTGGCATTGTGACGGCGACTGGCGACTATTTCTTTAACGGTAATACGGTTCTGGTCGATCACGGTCAGGGGCTCATCTCGATGTACTGTCATATGAGTCAGATTGATGTCGCCGTCGGTGATAAAGTTGAGCGCGGAAAAGTGCTTGGCGAGGTCGGCATGACCGGTCGAGTCACGGGGCCGCACCTTCACTGGGCTGTTAGCTTAAACAACGTCCGAGTAGACCCGAATTTGTTTTTACGTAAATAGAAAGGGTCTGTTTAATCTCGCAGACCGCGATGAAGCGGGCATACCACCCTTCTGCTGCTTAAACTCTTTTTCACTAACGGCACCGTGATTGCAGACATTCATTTCCTACACTGTCTTGTGGCCGTCCCGGCTCCCCTCGCTCCTCCGCGAGCCTAAGGTATCGCTCCCCCAGTCGGCACAAGCCTTGATGTTCCGGAAACGGCTATCAGCAATCACTCACTACCGCACAATGTTGGCCATGGGATCGTCTCGCGGTCGAATACAAAGCGCGAAATGAATCGAGGGGCCGCCTAGCCACCTTAGGCTCCCGGGGGAAAGAGCGGGACGCGCAGTCAGGGACGCGCAGCCAGGAACCCCAGAGGGGTGCAAGCAGTGATGGGGTGAAATTCCCGCATCAGCGCGGAACAAACGCAGCAGACCTGACATCGCTTGTGGTCAAAAACGAATCTGGAGGGATTCAAAACGGAGATTTCAGTGGAGACTCGAGACAAGAACTCGGGCTTACCGCTTTTTCCTGCTATCTTTATTTACTTTGTTGGTCTTACTGACTTTATTTGCCTTATTAACTTTGTTGCCTCTACCTTCCTTCTTCGCAGGCTTCGCCAAACTACGTTTTCGAGTCGCCGGCTTACCCGCCAGCCTGCTATCTTTGTCTTTAAAGGGATTGTCCGACGTCTTAAATTCAATTCGAATCGGCGTACCTTCTAGCTTCAGTGCCTTAATAAAGCGTTTTTCTAAATAGCGCTTGTAAGCGTCAGGTACCGAATCCGTTTGCGTACCGTGAATCACGATAATCGGCGGATTGTGACCACCAATATGCGCATAACGCATCTTGATGCGGCGGCCCTTCACCAGCGGTGGCTGATGTTCCTTCAGCGCCGCAATCAAAATTTCGTTCAGCATTGGCGTCTTCAACGTACGGGTTGCCGAGTCGTATGCTGCATGAATAGACTTGTAGAGAATGCCAACACCCGAACCATGTAACGCAGATATAAAGTGAGTCTTGGCGAAATCAATGAACGTTAGACGTCGTTCCAACTCGCGCTTCACTTTATTTTTTTGATCTAAATCCGTGCCATCCCATTTGTTCACGGCAAAGACCAGCGCCCGACCAGCATCCAGAATGTGACCGATCAAATGCAGATCCTGGTCGACAATTGGCTCGCGCGCATCGATCATCAAGATCACCACATGGGCATTCGCGATCGCATCCAAGGTTTTGATAATAGAAAATTTCTCGACCGTTTCTTTAATCCGGCCGCGACGACGTACTCCAGCCGTATCAATAATCGTATACGGTTTTCCTTCACGCTCGAAGGGAATATAAATGCTGTCTCGAGTTGTGCCGGCTTCATCAAACACGACCACACGGTCTTCACCGAGCATACGATTCACCAGCGTCGATTTACCCACGTTAGGCCTACCCACCACCGCGATTTTGATACCCGCGTTTTCGGGCTCGTCATCAGGGTCGGGGATGGTATCAATCGCTTCGTGCTCGGCAATGACATCCTCAACGAGAGACTTAACGCCATTGCCGTTACTGGCAGACACAAACAGTGCTTCGCCAAATCCCAGGTTAGAGAATTCACCACTGACATAATCAGGGTTTTGGCCATCAATTTTGTTGGCGACGAGCAGGGTGGCTTTGTTTTGCGCGCGGAGCAGATCCGCGATCGCTTCGTCACCCGCTGTGCGTCCAGATTTGGCGTCCACCATAAAGAGCACGAGGTCGGCTTCTTCAATTGCGAACAAGGCCTGGTCCGCCATAGGACCTTCAATACCATTGTGATCACCGGTAAGACCACCGGTATCGACGACGATATAATCGAAATCGCCCATCGCGCCTCTGCCATATTGGCGGTCACGGGTCAGGCCAGAAAATTCTGCAACAAGAGCATTGCGGGTCCGAGTCAGCCGGTTGAACAGTGTGGACTTGCCTACATTCGGTCGTCCTACTAGCGCGATGACTGGAATCATAATGTTTTAACGTAGCTCCAGAGCGCTTAGTCGCCCGCTGTTGCCCATCACGTAAATTCGGCTGCCATCAACAATTGCCTGGCTGCGTAGACCATCTTTATCCACTCTGGTTCGACCTACAAACCGGCCATCTGATTGTGCGACCAGATGTAAGTAGCCTTCAAAATCGCCGATGGCTAAATAACTACTGACGGGCACAGCTGCAGTGATATCACGGTAAAGCAGTGCTTCGTTCTTCCAACTCTCGCGCCCACTCGCATTCGTATCGTAAGCAAATATCACACTGTCAGCACTGGACATGTAAACGTTACCAAAACCCAATGTCACTCCCGTGACAGTTGATGCCGGTAAACCCCAGACGACTCGCCCATTTTGGGCCAGGTCGATTGCGACAATATTGCCCTGATAGGATGCGGCATAAAGCATGTTCTCATCACGGGCAATTAGGCCATCGATATCGATCAAACGCTCGAGGTCGGATTGACCTTTAGCGGCGGCAACTCGCTGATCCATGACGGGAAGTCCACGCTCTTTATCAATGACCGCGATCCGCCCATTCGCAAAGCCGGTCACCACGCCATCGGAAAGGATTGGTGTCGCTGTGCCACGCAGGGTTAAGCTAGGAATCGAGGTGCTGTACAGCCACTTGCGTTCGCCATCAAAAACATTGAAGCCAGCAAGCTTACCGTCGATGGACTGTGCAACAACCA
>Ga0222654_1000529_pt1 | contig 24042 bp, 21 predicted proteins | sample AntAcemetagen421_FD_179805 | JGI IMG/M metagenome (GOLD analysis project Ga0222654, IMG submission 179805) | Saline water microbial communities from Ace Lake, Antarctica - #421 | ecosystem: Environmental > Aquatic > Non-marine Saline and Alkaline > Saline | place: Antarctica: Ace Lake...
CTGCCTCAAGGCGTAATAGCATATTTATTACATCCTCATGCATACCCGCTCTCGGAGGATCAGTGATTACCACATCCGGTTGTTCATGATTGGCGACAAATTCATCATTCAATACATCTTTCATGTCTCCTGCATAAAACAGGGTGTTGTCAATACCGTTCCGGAGCGCATTTCCCTTGGCATCCACTATTGCTGGTTCCACATATTCAATGCCAATTACCTGTTTTGCGTTTTTAGCAACAAAATTTGCGATGGTACCTGTACCAGTATACAAGTCATATACTACTTCATCACCACTGAGTTCTGCAAATTCCCTTGCCACTTTATATAGCTCGTAAGCCTGCGATGAATTGGTTTGATAAAAGGATTTGGGGCCTATTTTAAACTTCAGCCCTTCCATGGTTTCTTCAATATAGTCTCTTCCAGCGTAGGTGTGAACCTCTAGATCCTGAAAAGTCTCATTTTTCTTAAGGTTGACAATGTACATCAAAGCAGTGATGTCAGGGAAACGCTGGTGAAGAAATTCCATTGCTTTCGCAATACCCTCCTGGTCATCTTCGCCAAACTGTACGATGACCATGGACTGTCCATCAAGGGTGGTTCTAATGATAAGATTACGAAAAAGGCCTGTTTGATTTATTATGTCATAAAATGATAAACCTTCCTTTAAAGCAAAATCGCCGAGTTCATTTCTGACATCGTTGGAAATATTGTCCTGCAAATAACAATGGTCAATATCAATTATCTTATCAAATCTTTTGGGAACATGAAAACCCAAGGCATTCCGCTCAAATATCTCACCTGAGTCAATTTCTTCCCGGGTGAGCCATCTGTTGTTAGAAAAAGTAAAATCTAATTTATTCCGATAGTATTGGGTTTTTGCAGAACCGATAATAGGCATTACTTCTGGCAATGGCACCTTCGCGATTCTCTCAAACTGATCAATCACTTGCTGCCTTTTGTATGTCATCTGGAGCTCGTAAGAGATATGTTGCCACTTACAACCACCACAAACACCAAAGTGGGCACAAAAAGGAGTGACCCTGTCTGGAGAATATTCATGAATTTTAATTGCCTCAGCTTCTAAGAAACTGCTGCGGCCTTTGGTAACTCTGACATCTACGACATCTCCAGGAGCTACATTACTTACAAAGACAACCTTCCCTTCGTGGTGTCCGACACATTTACCTTCTGCAGCTATTCTTTCGATTTTTAACTGCTCGAGGACCTTATTCTTCATTTTTCTTGACATAGGTCACAAAATTAATCATTTTCGGTCAAAGGGTTGAATATTGTTCTTCTTGGTTTCAGAGTTTTATATATCTTGGTCAATGCTGTCCTAATTTTTTTTTATCATTTATCTGTATTTGGATGCCAATTAGGCATTACTTAAGTAGTTTGAGAAAACAGATCCCCCTGTACTATATTTTGTGGTGGTTTGTCGGGTTCCATAAATGGGCTATCAAGCCATTTTTGCAGTTCGATTTTAACAAAAATATTGAGTCGTATAAAAGCGACCAGATTGGACAGGTGCCACCCGAATTTTGCTGTTGCCTTCATGATTTTGAGTAGGAGGATAATGATCAACGCAGTCCATATCTGTATCATTACCGCATATTTGGAGATCCCGATAAAGGTTTTGATATGCAATAGCTGTTTAATGTCCCGAAAAAACACTTCAATTTCCCATCTTGATTTGTAGAGGTCCCCAATGGTTTGGGCGGCCCAAGCAAAGTTGTTTGTGATCAGTTCTATGGTTTGCCGGTTTTCCTCATCCCACACAGCCACTCTTCTGAGCCTTTTAGGATATTTGGCTTTGGACTGTGGGTTGGTCAGTTCTATTTCTTCGTCTTTGAGCACATGCTGGGCGGTTGTTGTGGGCAGTTCCCGTTCTTCGATGGAACTGAAAGCTAGGTTGTCTTTGTGTCTGATCACGAAGAATACCCCCTTGCTGTCCCAGACGTTGAGCATGGGGAAGTCATTGTAATACCGGTCGGCAACGATCACCGACCCTTTTTCCAAGGGGATGTTGTAAGCCCCCTTGTTGTCACCGACACTCCCTTCTGTAATGTTTACGTAAATAGGGAGTTTTCCGTCATATTCCAGCAGCGTATGCATCTTTATAGCTCCCTTTTTGGTACGGAAAGTGGCCCGGTCAAACACCGAAAGGCAAAGGCTAATCACTGTGGCGTCCAGCAAATAAACAGGAACCTTGATCCTGAGTTTGGACCTCTTGACAGATGCCTGCTGTCCTAAACTTCCCAACAGGGAGTAGTACAGATCCCTGAAAAGGTCCGAATCCCTTCGTTTGTTCTGATAGCTGATACTTGATTTGGAAGGGGCTTTAGTAATTCCAAGATGGTTGAGGTTTCGAGTGGCAGACCGAAGCCCATTGAAAATATCCCTTACCGATGTGCTCTTGGCAAAATGGCAGAACAACATCGAAACCAGATGTGTCCAGCTGTCAAATCCCTTGCAGCCCTTATCGGTTTGCTTTTCCTTTACCAATTTCTTGAAAATTGAACGGTCAATTTTTTTAATAATCTGTGAAAACAATGTAATATTACACATGAGAGGTTCGCGTTTTTTGGTGCAAACCCAAAATAACTATTTTGGGCAAAAAATTGAACCTCTCATTTTTTATTTAGGACGCTATTGTATCTTGTTAAAAAAAACATGGAAATAAAAAATAAAGTAGTGGTTATTACAGGAGCTACTTCAGGAATCGGTCAGGCCTGTGCGCTTATTTTTGGTAAAGCAGAAGCCAAAATTTGGATTACCGGTAGGAGCAGGGTTAAATTAGATGAAACTTTGGTGTTTCTTCAGAAGGAAGGAATAGTTTGTGGAGGTGGTGTTTGTGATGCCGCTATAGCCGAGCAAAACCAGCAAATGGCTGATGAGGTGATCAAGCATTTTGGAAAAATTGATGTATTGATCAATAATGCAGGGATCAGCATGCGGGCATTGTTTCGTGATTTAGATCTGAAGGTGTTTCATCGGGTAATGGATATCAATTTTTGGGGCACTGTCTATGCAACAAAGTTTTGCATGGATGAAATCATTAAGAATAAAGGAGCCATTATCGGTGTTTCTTCTATAAACGGTTTTAGAGGCACTCCTGCCAGGACAGCCTATACTGCCAGTAAATTTGCAATGAATGGCTTCTTCGAGTCTTTGAGAACGGAAGTGATGAAGTTAGGGGTACATGTTATGGTAGTTTGTCCTGGTTTTACTGCTTCAAACATCAGAAACAATGCGCTTTTGGCGGATGGAACTTGCCAAAGTGAGTCCCCTAGGGAAGAAGATAAAATGATGACGGCTGAAGAAGTGGCAGAAGCCATGCTTACCGCATTAAGGAGAAATAAAAGAGACCTCGTACTTACTAGTCAAGGAAAAATGGCGGCATTCCTAAACAAATGGATGCCTGGAATAATGGATAAAATAGTGTACAATCATATGGCAAAGGAAAAAGATTCACCCTTTAAATAATGTCCAAACTAAAAGATGTTCTTCGGGTTTATTTGAATAGGTTAGTAGATCTCTCCTCTAATAATCGATCCATATTCCTTCCTAAAATCATTTCCAGCCAAATGATTGATTTGAAGGATTTCCATTTTTTAAATAACCATGCGTCTTTTTTTTATATCACAGAATTATTAGGCAGAAAAAGAAATATTCCACTGATCCAAGTTTTGGATAGCCGAGATCAGAATGTAAATCAGCTTTCTGTTCGCTTAAAACGCCTAAAACAGCAGGTTAGCTTTACAATTGAAGAAACCGGGGAGAAAAGTTTATTTGTGGGCTGGCCATTTGTGGAGGGGAAACTTTTAAATGGTCAGCTTACGCGCTGCCCATTGGTCTTTTTTCCTGTGGAGCTTATTTTGGAAGACAAAACTTGGTACTTGAGGAAAAGTGTGGGGGAATTACCATTTTTAAACCCATCTTTTTTATTGGCTTATAGCCAGGCATTGGGAAAGCCATTTGACCCTGAATGGCTGGAAACATCTTTGGAAGATTTTAACAAGGATCCGATGGGATTTCGCACGGATCTTTACCAGTTGCTCAAAAATCAGGTAGAATTAAATTTTAGTAGGGAAATTTATCAGGACCAACTGGACTTTTTTCCTGACAATTCTAGGGACTTTTTTGAAGAAACTTTTGATGTGGGTTTACTCAAATTAAAACCCTATGCCATTTTAGGTCAGTTTTCTCAAAAGAGTTCTTTCCTGATGGACGATTATGAGCAATTGATCAAACAATCTGATCATGAAAATTTAGAAGCATTATTTTCGGATTACTTTGGAAACAAGTCTAACAATCCAAAGCCCACTACAGAAAGTAATTTATACAACACCTTCCCCATAGATGCCAGCCAGGAATCCGTTATCCATCATACGAAGTCGGGAAATTCCTGTGTCGTGCAGGGCCCACCGGGGACAGGGAAGTCACAGCTCATTTGTAATATGGTAGCAGATTTTGCCTCAAGAGGCAAAAAGGTATTAGTAGTATCCCAGAAGAGAGCTGCACTCGATGTGGTCTACCGGCGAATAGCTTCTCAGGGAATGGCTAATTTCACGGCTTTGGTGCATGATTATCGGGGAGATAGAAAAGAACTTTATAAAAAAATAAACCACCAAATTAGCTCCCTTGAAAATTATCAGGTCCTGAATAGGTCTATTGACGCGATACAGCTGGAGCGAAATTTTAGTCAGATGTGCCGAAATATAGAAAGGTATTCTGATTTTTTTGATGCTTATAAGGAAGCGCTATATGATGCTAGTGATTGTGGGGCTCCTGTTAAAGAACTTTACCTTACTTCAGATTATCAAAGTGTAGGTATAGACATGACTCAATTTTATAGGTGTTTCAGACTAGATGAGTTAGATGGGTTTTTAAATGATTTTGAGCAATACCAGTATTATTACAAGAAATTTCAGGTAGCAGCTTCATTTTGGTTGCACAGGGTGGATTTCTCCACAATGGGGCCTGAAGCTATCAATGGTGTGTCAGCTACTTTTCAGGAGCTTTTTTCAGTTAAAATCACTGCAAAAAATGATTTGAATTCCATGTTGGCAGATGCTTTTGAATATGGGCTTATCTATCAATCCTTCCAGCAGAAAGAGAAAATAGAAGCCTTGAGGTTAGCCATCAGTGACCAGGAGATTTATGAAAAGTTCAAGGCCCTCATGATGCATGATGCGGGTACATTGGACCTGCTATGGTTGGAGAATAAGGTGGATATGATCACAAAATTGCTGATGGATGAAGGTGTGGAATGGGGTATCAGTAATCAGGAAGTGGAGGAAACACTGCAACATGCCGTCCATTCTTCGAAGCAGCTGGAATCATTGTATGGAAAAATTTCCCTGAAGATTAACCCAAAGAAATTTGCGGTAATTAGATCCCTGCTTGAAAAAAATGGATTGAAAAACAATAAAGAGGACATTGCAATTTTGGTTCAAAGGCTGGAAAACCGCATGAACTTAAACCATCAATACGCTCTTCTGGAGCAAAAAAAGTGGATTAAACTACCTGATAAACCTTTTACGATTGACCAATTTGAGGAAGTGGCGGCATTGCACCTCAGAGCATTGAAGTCCAGGTTTATTATGAGTGAGCTAGGTGTTTTAGCCTCCTATTTTTACAAACCACAATTCTCATTCGATCACTTTCAGCATTTACTGGAAGGCGTAAGCGTTATTAACGATTGGGTAGAGGATCATTTTTCTACATGGCGAGAATATCTTACAGAAATACAAATAAAACACCTGTTAAGCGCTGAATATGAGGATAAACTAAAAGAAACACAAAGTAACCTCCCAAAGGATATAGATGAATTAACGCGTTTCGATAAGTTAAGGCATAGCATGCTTGAGGAGGAAAAGAAGGTGATAGAGAAATTAATTGATGAATTTCCTGACAGCGAATACGATGCTTTAAAAACCATGTTTTTGTCAAGCCTGAAGATCAGTTGGATAAGTCATTTGGAGGCCAAATACCCAGTATTGAAGGAGATTTATGGCCCTCAAATCAAAAGCAATATATCGGATTTCGAGAATTCTGTTGAAGAAAAATTGAAAATTGCCCGCTTTATTATAGAAATGAGACTGAGAGAGGGGGTTTGTTCCGACCTGGAATACAACAGGCTAAACAACCTTATTTCTTATAGAGAATTGGCGCATCAGGTAGGGAAGAAACGTCAAATTTGGTCAGTTAAAAAATTGATTGATCATTATAAGGATGAAATATTTAGACTAATCCCTTGCTGGCTTGCCTCTCCGGAAACGGCCTCTGCTTTATTTCCACTTGAGCAATATTTTGATTTGGTAATCTTTGACGAAGCCAGCCAGTGTTATTTCGAGAGGGGTTTACCCCTGATGCTAAGAGGCAAACAGGTGGTTATAGCAGGAGACAGACAACAACTTCAACCTTATGATCTTTACCAAAACAGAATTCAAACTGAGGAGGAAGATACAATGGAAGTGGAAATTGATGCTTTGCTAGATATGGTAGCACAGTATTTTCCTACATTTCATCTCCAGACCCATTACCGAAGTGCAACTTTACCGTTGATAGATTTTTCTAACAGGCATTTTTATGAAGGAAAGTTACACATGCTGCCAGATAGAAAAGTCCTTAACAGTGGTGAGCAAGGACTAAAATTAATCAAGGTAGATGGCGTATGGGAAAACCAGACCAACAAGCTAGAAGCTGAAGAGGTAATTCTTCAGTTACAAAGTTTGAGAATTAAATTTCCTTTAGACAGCATTGGTGTAATTACCTTTAATTATTATCAAATGATGCTGATTACGAGTCTTAAAGAAATGGAAGAGACATTGTCTCAGGATGATAATATCCGTGTAAAAAACATCGAAAATGTACAGGGAGATGAATTTGATCACGTGGTATTTTCGGTGGGTTATTCAAGAAATCCCGAGGGAAAATTTACAGCCAATTTTGGTCTACTGTCTAGAAAGGGTGGAGAGAACAGGCTAAATGTGGCCATTACCAGGGCCAGAAAACAAAATATTTTAATTTCTAGTTTGAAGATGAGTGATTTTAAGGAAAGGCACATGAAAAATGCTGGAATTAGACTGTTAAAAGAATATTTGGTTTTTGTCGATGAGGTACAGCAAGGCAAAGCTACCTTAGAATTAAGACCTGATGCTCCAGGATATGACCGAAATTGGTCTTTTAGAGACAGGCTTATCGGGAATTATGGTAATCATGAAGTGGTAGAAAACCCCTATTCGGCTGTGATGGATCTAGAAGTAAAAGAAAAAGGAAAGGCTGTGGCAGCTATTCTTACTGATGACCAACGGTTTTTTGCCTCCCGAACTGCAAAAGAAGCTTTTGTCTACCACCCGCGTTTATTGACCTCCAGAAATTGGAATATTGTATTTTTATTTAGCAGACAATATTGGCTGGATAAGGAAGATTTGTTGCAGACCAAGATAGCCCAGGTGAAAACTCAATCCGGAGAGTAAACGAAGATTTTTAGACTTGAGAATAATAAGGTAAGGTGCTATCATTTTGAGGATAGCACCTTACCTTACCCTGAATAGGTTGTTGTATTATTGCCCATTGTTGATTTTTAGTCCTATTGATTCTATACCTGAAAGGGTGTCTTTTCTCATGTATTGAATAAATTGGAAGGTGGAATTAGGCTTTATGACATCACCTGGAAGGGTGTCATACATTATTCTCCGATTGCCATATCCCTGGCCAAGGGGTTTCCCTGTTTTGGGATCAAAAAGATGGATGTTAAGCAGTGAATCCATCAAAACCTTGTCGACACTATCCCTAAGAAGATAACGAACATAGAGATTGTTGTACTCGTATTTGTCATCATACCTGATACTTAAGATTGATGACAATCCTGTACTTGCCTCCAACGAATCAACATTGAAAGAAATAGTATCAGAAACAACCCATTTTAATGCTTCCAATTCTTGAAAAGACTCATATACACGACCATTATTACAAGCTGTGATAACCCAAAATAGGTTCAGGATAATGGCCGTTGCCAATACACTTTTACTTTTCATCAGGGTTAGCTTTGTTATCACCACCTTTGGGACCTTTGTTACGATTGGGCTTTCTTCTTTTGTTTCTATTATTCCCTTGAGCTTTTGGAGCGTTAGGGTCTATTTCTTTTGGTGGAGCCACAGGTTTTGCTTGATCATTTTCCGGCTTGTTGTTTCTCCTAGGGGGCCTCTTGTTTTTTGGATGGCGTGGTTTTTCTTCTGAATTACCTTGGGTTCTCTGTAGGTTTTCTGACGTGTTATTTGGTGGATTTGTTTTATGAGATTTGGGTTTCCTTTTCTTTTTTGACCTTGAGTTGGCGAATTTCTGGTCTAATAATTCAAGATCCTCGTTTGTTTTATTGCTGTCAAATTCACCTTCAAAAGCTTTGTCCTGTTGCAGATTAAAAGGGGTAATTCCTTTCTCATTTTGCTCAATAATTGATTTTACCCGATCACAGTCAATCGAGTGCCAATTGTTGTCATCATTATAACTGAACCACATCAATCGGCGAAATATATCCGTTTTTTGAAGTTTAGCCTTTCCCGCTTCTGTCAGTAAAGGTTTCTCTATATTGGGGATATCCTCTAAAGCACTCAAATAGCTTTCTAACTCAAAGTTCAAACAGCATTTTAGTCTTCCACACTGGCCTGAAAGTTTGCTGGGATTCAGAGAAAGGTTTTGATACCGGGCAGCTGAAGTGGTGACACTTTTAAAGTCGTGGATCCATGTAGAACAGCACAATTCTCTTCCACACACGCCCACACCACCTAATCTGCCAGCCTCTTGCCTTAGACTGATTTGCCTCATCTCTACCCTGATTTTAAATTCAGAGGCCAGAAGTTTTATGAGTTCGCGGAAATCTACCCGGTCGTCAGCTGAGTAGAAAAAAGTTGCTTTTGAATTATCTGCTTGGTATTCCACGTCAGATAATTTCATGGAAAGCTTTATTTCATCGATGATTTGTTTGCCTCTATAAATGGTAGGTACTTCTCTATTTTTTGCATCCTGCCATTTCTCTAAATCCTTTGGCGTCCCTATCCGATAGATGCTTAAAATATTGTCATCGTTTTTTACCTTTCTTTTTTGCATTTGAAGCCTTACCAGTTCACCTTGTAAGGAAACATAGCCAATGTGATGTCCATTGGGTACATCCACCACCACTGGATCACCAGTAGTCAATTGTAAATGTCCTGAATTTCTGAAATATTCCTTTCTTCCGCCTTTAAATTTTACTTCAACAATATCAAATTTATCTATCTCGGGTATCCCCATATGGGACAACCAATCAAACGCATTCATTTTATTACAATCGCTCGTACCACAACTACCATTATTTTGGCAGCCACCTTCAGAAGTGGAGTCGGTACTGCAGTTTGTGCATCCTGACATATATAATATATATTTAAGGGAGTTTCCTCCTCGTGAATATGGGCATTAATTACCTAATTGGAGGATGTCTTGTCCTATGTCCTTTCGGTAATTAGCTTTTTCCCATGTGATTTCGCTTACTCTTAGGTAAGCATTTTCAATCGCTTTTTCAACGGTATCACCTAAACCGGTAATGCCCAAAACACGGCCACCATTTGTGACTATTTGGTCACCTGTGTTGCTCTTGGTTCCTGCATGAAAGGTGATGGCTTGCTGTATATTGGATTTTTCCAAACCTGAGATGGCGCTACCCTTTTCGTAGGCTTCAGGGTAACCACCAGACACCATTACTACAGTAGCTGTTTTGATTGGGGAAATCTCTAAATTGTAGTCAATTAAGGTTTTACTTGCAGTGGCATTTAGTAGTTCCAGAAAATCACTTTCTATTCTGGGTAGTACTGCCTGGGTTTCGGGATCGCCCATTCTGACATTGTACTCGATGACATAGGGATCTCCACCCATATTCATCAAGCCTATAAATAAAAAACCTCTAAAGTCGATGTTGTCTTTCTTAAGGCCTGATATCGTTGGTTTGACGACCCTTTCTTCCACCTTGTGCATGAAGGCCTGATCGGCAAATGGAACGGGACTAATAGCGCCCATTCCTCCTGTATTTGGCCCGGTATCTCCCTCTCCAATTCTTTTATAATCTTTTGCTTCGGGAAGTATTTTGTAACTTTCCCCATCCGTGGCAACAAATACCGAAAGCTCAATCCCAGAAAGGAAAGTTTCAATGACAACTCTTGCTGAGGCCTCACCAAATTTTTGGCCCACCAACATGTCTTTAAGACTGTTTTCCGCTTCTTCGTAACTGTTGCAGATCAATACTCCTTTTCCAGCCGCAAGACCATCTGCTTTTAGTACAATGGGGAGGTTTTGCTGTTTTAGAAAATCAACTCCATCTTGTAAAGTGGAGGAAGTGAAAGTGGCGTATGAGGCAGTAGGAATACCATGCGCCATCATGAATTTTTTTGAAAAATCCTTACTTCCTTCTAGTCTGGCTCCTGATTTTCCTGGGCCTACAATGGGGATTCCGGAAGTTTCAGGACTTTGTGTCATGAAATCCCTTAATCCATTAACCAAAGGCTCCTCAGGCCCCACCACTAAAAGGTCGATCTTGTTTTCAAGGCAAAAGTTTTTTAATCCTTCAAAATCATTTACACCTATGGATACATTCTGGCCAAAAGCCGAAGAGCCAGCATTGCCTGGAGCTATCCATAATTTTTCACATTTTTTACTTTGTTTTATTTTCCAGGCAAAGGCATTTTCTCTGCCACCGCTTCCTATAAGCAATATGTTCATTTGATAAATTCTTTTTTAGTTGGCATGATCTGATATGAATTTAATCCGGTATACCCGCACTTCTTCTTCTGCAAAGTCATCGTCTTCAAGTTCTGCCATAGCATCTCTGATATGGTCCGATTCAGCCGTCATAAAATAATCTTGGAGGATGTCTTCTCTTTCATCATCCATGATATTTTCTATATAATAATTGATGTTTAATTTAGTGCCACTATAGATTATCTGCTCAATCTCATGCAACAATTCACTTATACTAATATTCAGATTATTGGCAATTTCATCAAGGTCAATTTTTCTGTCAATTTGCTGAATAATCATGATTTTTACTTTAGACCGGAGGCCTGAAGTTTTTACGACAACATCTGAAGCAGTTGTGATTTCATTTTCTTCTACATAGTTTTCTATTAGCCGGAGAAAGGATTTGCCAAATTTGCTGACTTTCCCTGTACCTACACCGTTTATTTGAGCCAATTCCTCAGCGGTGGTAGGATAGATCGCAGCCATTTCCTCTAAGGAAGGATCTTGAAAGATTACATAAGGTGGTAAATTCTTTGCTTTGGCTACTTTTTTTCGCTCTAACTTTAATAATTCATAGAGTTTTTCATCATAAGCCTTCCCAATATTATTCATTTCTTCCGATGACACACTCTCTGCCATTTTAGCGAAATCATGATTTTTACTTATTAGAACAGATTGTGGGTTTTTAATAAATTCCTCACTTTTGTCGGAAAGCAAAATAATACCGTAATTTTCAATGTCTTTTTCAAGCAGTCTAAAAATCATAGCCTGCCTTAAAACTGTCTTCCAATAGATTTCATCTTTGTCTTTGCCAACACCAAATGAGGGAAGCTTGTCATGGTCATAACTTAGGATATAATCGTTTTTTTTACCCTTTAAAAGGCTGACGATATGATCCATGCTAAATCGCTGGTTGGTTTCTTTGACGGCTATAATGGCTTTTACAATGTCGTCTTTACCCTCGAAAGTCTCCTTGGTTTTTTTACAGTTGTCACAAAAACCACAATCCTTGGATAAGGTTTCGCCAAAGTAGTGCAAAAGAAATCTCCTACGGCAAACAGAACTTTCGGAATAGGCGGCCATTTCCTGAAGGAGCACTCTGGCATTTTCCCGTTCATTGACTGGCTTATCCTTATTGAATTTCTCCAATTTGACAATGTCCTCATACCGGTAAAACATCAGACAATGCCCTTCAAGCCCATCTCTTCCTGAGCGTCCGGTTTCCTGATAGTATCCTTCGAGTGATTTTGGGACATCGTAGTGGATGACATACCTAACATCTGGTTTGTCAATTCCCATACCAAAAGCGATTGTTGCTACTATTACATCTACTTCCTCATTCAAAAAGTCATCTTGGTTTTTAACCCTCACATGACCATCTAGTCCAGCATGATAGGGAGCAGCATTGATCCCGTTTACCTTTAATAGCTCTGCTATTTCCGTTACCTTTTTTCGACTTAGACAATAGATAATCCCGGATTTACCTTTCTGGGACTTGATGTATTTAATTATTTCTTTTTTTGTTTCATTTTTCACCTTTGGTCTAACCTCGTAATAGAGATTGGTTCTATTAAAGGAAGACTTGAAGAGATCCGCTTCCTCCATCTGAAGGTTACGCTGAATGTCCTGCTGAACTTTAGGCGTTGCGGTAGCTGTCAAAGCGATTACTGGAAGATTATCACCAATTTGAGAAATGATGGATTTTATCTTTCTGTATTCTGGTCTGAAATCATGACCCCATTCGGAGATACAGTGGGCCTCATCTATGGCCACAAAGCTAATATCTGCGTTTTTTAAGAATTTGACATTCTCTTCTTTGGTCAAGGACTCAGGAGCAACATATAGCAATTTGGTAAGGCCTGCACTGACTTCTCCTTTTACCCGATTGGATTCTGATTTGCTGAGGGTAGAGTTTAGAAAATGGGCGTTAATGCCATAACTATTCAATTGATCCACCTGATTCTTCATCAGGGCTATCAATGGAGAAATGACTATTGCTGTTCCGCTTTTTGAGACAGCTGGCAATTGATAACAAAGTGACTTCCCTGCTCCAGTAGGCATTATTACAAAGGTATTGTTGCCTTTTAGAATATTCTCCACTATCAATTGTTGGTTTCCTCTAAATTGATTGAAACCAAATATTTTTTTTAAATTATCTTTAACCTCTTTATCCACTACATTAATAGTTTAATGAGTTACTCCCTGTCAATTATTAATGTTTCAGGTAAAACTTTCCTACCTTTACACAAAACTAACAATTAACAGCTGTAAAATTGAATTTACTAAAAAATATTAAAAACACGGCTATAAATGTGTTTCAAAAGGTAGCCAATTCGTTATTAAATTTGATCCCTCATATTGGAGTTGATTTTGAAGCTCGTGTGACCGATATTTTAAAGAGTAAGGATAGGGTAGTAATTACCGGAATAGGTAAAAGTGCTATCGTATCAAATAAAATTGTGGCGACATTGAATTCTACAGGTACTCCTTCTCCATTTATGCATGCTTCTGATGCTATTCATGGGGATTTGGGTATGATTAAAAAAGAAGATTTTGTAATTTGTATTTCCAAGAGTGGTAATACACCTGAAATTAGGCTATTGGTCCCTATGCTAAAACAATTGGAAAACAAGTTGATAGGCATTGGAGGTAATTCTGATAGTTATTTAGCCCAGCAGTCCGATTGTGTGTTGTTTACAGGGATTGAAGAAGAAGCTTGTCCAAATAACCTGGCACAAACCACCAGTACAACTGTTCAGATGGCCATGGGGGATGCCTGGCGATTTGTTTGCTTACGGCTCGCGGATTTACTGCAGAATCATTTGCTCGATTCCATTCCGGAGGCACATTGGGCAAACAGCTCTACTTGATGGTGGAAAATGTAATTTACCTAAAGTTGGGTACCCATGGTAGAAGAGAATGCTTCCCTAAAAGATGTCATTCTAGAGATCAGTAGTAAAAGGCTAGGTGCTACAGCAGTAGGGATGCTGAGAAAAGGCGACAGGGGATTATCACAGACAAAGATTTAAGGAGAATACTTCAAAATAATTTTGAGTTGTCTGCAATCAAAGCCAAAGATATTATGACCAAAGACCCTAAAGGGATTTTACCAGATGAGTATGCAGTAAAAGCCGTTGAGTTAATGAAAATTTATAATATTACCCAACTTATGGTGAAGGATGGTGCATCATTGGTTGGATTTATCCATATTCATGATTTGAGGAAAGAAGGTATCGTATAGACATGAAGGAAAACGACAGGTACATTGTTATATTAGCAGGCGGTATTGGCATTAAATTTTGGCCTTCTAGTAGGCGTCAAAGACCAAAGCAATTTTTAGATCTATTGGGTACTGGACGGACATTGTTGCAAATGACCTATGACCGATATGAAAATCATTTTGAAAACTATCAATTCATTATAGTCACAAGTAAACGATATCTCTCACTTGTGAAAGAGCAGTTACCCAATATTCCAGAGGATCAAATTCTGGTGGAGCCCATGCGGAGAAATACTGCTGCTTCAATAGCATTGGCGAGTTATAAAATTCAAAAGCTTAATCCCAATGCAAAGGTTTTAGTAAGCCCTTCTGATCAACTGATTTTAAATGAAAATTTGTTTTTTGAGGCTATTGGTGAAGCCATGGAGGGTACCTCGACCTTAGGCAATCTAATAACCATTGGGATCAAACCTTATCGACCTGATACAAATTATGGCTACATACAATTTTACCCTGAAAAGGGACAATCAGTAAAAAAAGTAAAAACCTTTTCAGAAAAACCTGACCTCGATTTAGCTACTGCTTTTATTGAAAGTGGGGATTTCGCATGGAATACGGGCACTTTTGTTTGGAAAAATGAAAGCATAATCAAAGCTTTTGAGAAATATCTTCCAGAAATGGCGGAAGTATTTGAGGAAGGGACGGTCTATTTTTGTACGGAAAAAGAAGCTGAATTTCTTGTGAAAGCCTATAGTTTTATTAAGAATGTCTCTATAGATCAAGGCATTTTAGAAAAATCAAATGAAGTATTTGTGGTGTTAGGAGAATTCGGGTGGTCGGATCTTGGCTCTTGGCAAAACCTCTATGATATCAGTGAAAAGGATAAAGACAGTAATTCGGTAAAAGGTAAAGCAATGCTGTACGAAACAAGCAATTGCTTCATCAATATGCCACCAAATAAACTAGTAGTAGTACAAGGTCTTAAAGACTACCTCATTAGCGATAGCGGAGATGTCCTGCTGATCTGTAAATTAGGAGCAAATAGTAAATACAAAGAGTATGTGACTGATGCCAAGAAGATTGGTGAAAATTATATTTGATTTTGATTTTTAATTTTAATACTAATTACCTTTTTCGAAAGCAGTAACTGCATTTCTCACCGAACCGTGTTGGTTGAGCATTTTTAAGGCCTCTTTTTCATCGAGTCCAGTGGCCTCCACGATCATTAGTGTACCCCTATTAACCAATTTCTTGTTTGAAAGTTGCATGTCCACCATTTTATTGCCTTTCACCTTACCCAACTTAATCATGACGCTGGTAGAGATCATGTTAAGCCCTAGCTTTTGAGCAGTTCCAGATTTCATTCTTGTACTTCCAGTTACAAATTCAGGTCCTACGACTATTTCCACCGGCATGGCCACTTCTTTTGCCAATGGGCTTCCCTGGTTGCAAGTAATGCAGCCGGTGAGCAGCCCTTCCTTCATTGCAGTTTTCACACCTCCTATAACATAGGGTGTAGTGCCGGATGCTGCTATTCCAATCACTGTGTCTTGTGGATTAAAACCAAAACTCTGAATATCGGCCCAGGCTTGGTTAGGGTCATCTTCTGCATTTTCCACCGCTTTTCTAATGGCAGTATCACCACCCGCAATTATTCCAATTACCATTTCGTGAGGTACGCCATAAGTAGGAGGGCACTCAGAAGCATCAAGTATTCCTAACCGGCCACTGGTGCCTGCCCCAATGTAAAAGAGGCGACCACCTTTCTCCATTCTTGGAACAATAGCCACTACCAATTTTTGAATTTGAGGAATGGCTTTATTGACTGCCTGTGGTACAGTCTGGTCTTCCTTATTCATATTGGTCAATAATTCATTAACCGTCATCTTTTCCAGATGGTTGTAATAGGAGGAGCTTTCTGTGGTACTCATATTTTCTGTTGATGGTATAGGGTTAAACCTGCTATTGGGGTTTCTAGGATTGTATTTATTTGAATGCCAAGGTCATTCCCTATCTGCCTTAAGACATCATTGTTATAGTAAGCGATGGACCCAACAAAATTCACGGGTTTATTTTGATAGTCCTTGTATCGCATGACATGTCGAGAGAAAAAATCTTTAAAGCCATTATAAAAAAGCCCATAACAATAGGGATCTGATTTATGGCTTGCTATAAATTCACAGAAACTTGCCATGAATCGATTGGGAAATGGTCTTTTATAGACATTGTCCTGAATATCAATTATAGATAGGCGGTAGGTCTCAATAAAGGCTTCACGAATAGGCGAAGGCATGTCATCATATATGAAATCCTGAAGAAAATGCTTGCCTATATAGGTTCCTCCACCTTCATCTCCTAATAAGTACCCCGGTGAAGGTCTACTGTCAATTATTTGATCACCATTATAGTCTCCACTATTAGAGCCGGTTCCAAGGATGCAGGCAATTCCTGGTTCGTGTCCACAGGTAGCCCTCGCTGAAGCCATGAGGTCATGGTCAACAAATACTTTGGCATGCTTATAAATACTATTGATGGCGCTTTTTACGGTTTCCTTATTGGCGTCCGATGTACATCCAGCCCCATAAAAATAAACTTCACGGATTATATCTTTCCATTTCAGAAGATCCGGACTTTGCAGCCCGAGGGTCATGTCCTCCTTGGTCTGATAATAGGGGTTAAAGCCCACAGTTCGTGTTTGATGAACTTTATTATCATGTGTGATTACCCTCCAGTCTGTTTTGCTAGAGCCACTGTCTGCGATCAGAATCATTTATATTAAATAGCCAATAGGTTCAAATTTATCAAATACATTCTCATTATGTGGGGCATCACTAAGCTCATCTGTCAAGTCTTGACCTGCCCAATGTTCATAATGTTTGCCGTTTCTCCACAATCTAGAATTGCCTACATCATATATTTTGCCTTTGTAAGCAATCCAAATTTCAGGTTTATCCTGTCCGTTTCTTAAGGCCAGTTGGTTTTTGGAAATAGAAATCATATGTTCACTCTCATGCAAATATATAACTACCTAGGATTTTTGCATCGATTATTAGTAAAGTTTTAATTGGGCATTTACCCATCTCTCTGGTATTTCCCCTTTTTGGGCAGTTTGATAATCATGATAACTACAGGGAATGATGGTGTCTCGGTTGTATTTTTCGCCTTTATTTCTAGGTATTTCCAACCACCACTTGCCACTAAGCTTGCTTTTGTAAAAATGCAAAATAGAAGGCTTGGAATCTAAAGAGACTGTGTATTTGATATAATCACTACTTTTAAACGAAAGACTGTCCTTTCTTTGGTAAAAACCTTCAATGAAATACCAAATCATTATAGCTATTACTGATGCAGTTTTCATCCTTGAATCGTCCACACTTGCATGATACCCGTATATCCCAATAGAACTGAGTTTCTCGTTGGTACCTGCAAACCAACATATTTGACAAGCCTCTTCTGCACTTAATCCAAAAGGTTGTGCGCAGATAGCTCCAGGTGCATCCGAGGAATTGATGGCGCAAATATCAAAGCTTAATAAATCTGCATTTCTTATTAGTGGTTCCGTTTCTTTAAAATTATCTCTAAGCTGGCCTAAGCGAATATGGTCAAAATAAAGCTTTTCCAGTGTGGTGACTAGTTCAGGGTCTGTCAAAAAGCTTTGGTAAGCCAGGTGGGAGTAATTGAACATGTAATTAGGTTCGTGAAGAACAATCTCCTGTGAATGCAAATCTTGTGGGTTTCCGGCATCCTCCATATCCATTTTAGCATCTACAGTGAGTAAGCTTACCAGTTTATTCATGTGTTGGTAGGCTTTAAACTGCCCGACATCCAAGTCGTGACTTCCACCGATAAAGATGGGCAATACCTGTTTTTTTAGCATCAATTCACCAATTGAGCTGATAAGTGAGCGGGTTTCCACCAAATTTTCTCCGACCTTGATGTTCCCCAAGTCTGCCAGACTGTAGTTACTTTGCCCTTTCTTAAGGTGATAAAGTTTTTCACGAATGGTGGAGGTGCTTTCAACGGAGTTTTTAATGGCTTCATCGCCTGTACCCCTGTAATCTTCAATGCCAATTATTGCGATATGCATCCTTTGGAGGTCAGGGAAAGTCTCACCATGGCAGTGAATATGATGAAAAAATGCATTGTGTCCATATTCTCCTTTTAGAATTTCGGAAGGGATTGGTTCGAAAAATGCCTGTAAATCCATGGGACGTTGTTAGAAATGGAATGTCAAAATTATAGAAAAAGAAGGCATAAAAAAAGTCCCGTTAAAGTTTAACGGGACCATTTGGTTAATTTTTATCCTCCGAAATCATCGAATCGGATATTCTCTTTTGGAACCCCTAGATCATCCAGCATCTTAAGTACTGCTGAATTCATCAATGGAGGACCACATAAATAATATTCAATTTCATCTGGCTCATCAATATTTTTGAGGTAATTGTCATAAAGTACCTTATGTATGAAGCCTACATAGCCATCACTGTCCTTGTCATCCAAAGATTTTTTAACCTTCCAATTGTCTTCAGGTAATGGTTCAGACAATCCAATATTAAAACTAAAATTAGGGAAATCTTTTTCTATGCCTCTGAAATGTGGCGTGTAGAACAATTCCTTCTTGGATCTACCTCCATACCAATAGGATACTTTTCTATTGGTTTTTTCTGTGTGGAATAGATGAAATAAATGGGATCTTAATGGTGCCATACCAGCTCCACCACCAACGTAAATCATTTCTCTCTGCGTAGGGTTGATATGGAATTCACCGTATGGTCCCGAGATAGTGACTTTGTCACCCGGTACTCTTGAGAAAACATATGAGGTACAAACACCTGGGTTAACATCCATCCACTTGTTATTCGCCCTGTCCCATGGAGGAGTGGCTATACGAATAGTTAGCATAACTATGTTCCCTTCAGCTGGGTGGTTTGCCATGGAGTAAGCCCTAAAAAGCGGCTCGTCATTTTTCATGGATAGGTTCCATAGACCAAACTTATCCCAATCGCTTTGAAATACGTCCTTAGGGTGCTCTAGTTCGGGATGAGGAGTGATATCCATACCCTTAAAGGATATTGTTGTCTCAGGAACATCTATCTGGATATATCCTCCTGGTTCAAAATCCAGTATTTCACCTTCGGGAAGTTTTACTTTAAATTCTTTAATAAAAGTGGAAACGTTGTAATTAGAAATTACTTCACATTCCCATTTTTTGATACCGAAAATCTCTTCTGGAATACGGATCTTCATGTCATTCTTTACCTTTACCTGGCAAGAAAGCCTAACGTGGTTTTGCTTTTCTGCTCTGCTAAGGTGCCCTTCTTCCGTAGGAAGTACTTCTCCTCCGCCTTCTTCAATGGTACACTTGCACATGGCACATGTACCACCTCCTCCACAAGCTGAAGGAAGGAAGATTTTTTTTCCACTTAGGGTGTTGAGCAGCGTAGATCCTGCAGAAGCAATTAGAGGGTTTTTTTCGTCCCCATTGATGATGATTCTGACATCTCCTGACGACACCAACTTGGACTGGGCAAAAAGAAGAACAAACACCAGTAGCAGAATAATAATGGTAAATGCTACTATCGAAGTAATGATTACTGAACTCATTTAATAAATTTTTATCTTTATCAGTATTTTTAACTGGTTTTGAATCCTACAAATATATTTATAATTCCCCAAAACCATCACAATCTTAGGATATTTTAATCCTAAGATTTAATATAACAACAATCTAAAGTCGAAGAAGGTTTAGCAATGTGTAAATTCTGTTTTTCAACTGTCTTCTGTCAATAATGAAGTCTAGGAATCCATGTTCCAAAACAAACTCTGAACTTTGGAATCCCTTAGGCAAATCCTTGCCAATTGTCTCCCTAATTACCCTCGGTCCTGCAAATCCTATCAATGCACCAGGTTCTGCAATATTGAAATCTCCCAACATGGCAAATGAAGCAGTGACCCCTCCGGTGGTGGGATCGGTCATCAAAGAGATATAAGGAATACCAGCTTCGTCTAGGAGTGAAAGTTTGGCTGAGGTTTTAGCCATCTGCATAAGACTAAATCCGGCCTCCATCATCCGTGCTCCCCCTGATTTGGAAATCATCAAAAAGGGAACTTTGTTTTTTAATGAATAATCAATTGCCCTTGCAATTTTCTCACCAACTACTGATCCCATTGACCCGCCTATGAAATTAAAATCCATACAGGTTATAATGATGTCCAAACCATTTAACTTGCCTACACCTGTTCTGGCAGCATCTTTTAAATTGGTTTTGGCAATAGTGTCCTTGATTCGTACAGGATAGGGTTTGCTATCCACGAAATTTAAAGGGTCACCAGATATCATGTCTTTGTCCAATTCTGTAAATTGGTTATCGTCAAATAGAATCTCAAAGTATTCTTTAGATCCTATTTTTACATGATAGTCATCATCGGGGCAAACATAGAAGTTGTTTTTCAACTCTCGGGTATGGATGATATTCCCTTTCGGGGTTTTATACCATAATCCGTCCGGAGTATCCTTCTTCTCTTCTGTTGAGGTTTTGATGCCGGCATCTTTTCTTTTAAACCAAGCCATATAGTTTTGTTTAAATTATCCCAAACCAAATTGGGATTCCAAATTTATAGGTAATATCTGTTAAATAAAACCAAAATCTATTTTCTCGAAAAGTTTACCATAATTAATGGTCTTGTTTGCCTGTAGGTTTCTCCATTAATACCCTTGATTTAGGGAGTGAGTCCGGTTGAGTGAAAGCAATCTGAAATCCTGCCAATAAACTAGCAATGGATTTTTGAGCGGCAAAACCAATAATTATTCCCAATATCCCAGCTGAAGTCAAAAGACCAGCCCCTATTTTTCTTGCAGATTCAAAATTTATTAAAATAGATGCAAAGGCAATGACAAGTATGGCAATGATAAATAGTTTTCTTATGAAGGCTACCTGAGTGATTACCCTTCTTTCACGAAGGTTGTCCTCCTTGTCATAGGTGAATTTTTCTAGAAAAATATACCGCATTACATTTGAGAATTCTATAATAATCCAAGTAAGCGTTATAATGGATAATACGATAAAAATCTTTTGTCTCCCGATAAAAAGCAGGTCTATTGAAGAAAATAAAAGGGGAGTTTTCAGTAAAAACTGTAAAGTGCTGCGCTTTCTCAGTCTACCATTTATACTAAATATTTTCATAAATTTAGGTTTATTCTCATTGTAGTCAATTTTCTAATTAACTTTAAACCCTTAATAATTCATCCAAAATATGCAACTTTCCTATCTTTTTCTGTTTTCGGCGATCATTTTGACAGGAGCTTATTTCACCTATGGGAAATTCGTCTTTAAAAAGTTTAAAATTAATAACGATAATATTGCGCCCTCTCACCGACTTAAGGATGGAATAGATTATGTCCCAAGCAAACCGATAGTCGTTCTTGGTCATCATTTTGCATCCATAGCTGGCGCCGGACCAATAGTGGGCCCGATCATAGCCGTTACTTTTGGTTGGATTCCAGCAGTGATATGGATACTGATCGGAGGTATTTTCTTTGGTGCGGTACATGATCTGGGAAGCATGGTTGCTTCACTTCGAAACGATGGAAAATCTATAGGCGTAATTATTCAAAATACCATTGGAAAGAAAGGGAAAAGGTTATTTATCCTTTTTAGTTTCTCAACTTTGATTTTAATTATTGCCGTATTTGCCGATATCATTGCCAAGACATTTATTAGTAATCCAGGTGTGGCCTCTGCCTCCATACTGTTTATTTTGCTTGCCGTGGTTTTTGGATTTGTAACGAAGTTAACCGAAAATAAAAAATCGGCTTTCCTAATTTCTTCTATAGTAGGGGTGGTGGTCATGTATTATTTCGTCTACTTGGGAATGCAAATCCCATTCGAACTAAACTACCAGACCTGGATTTATGTGTTGCTATTGTATGCATTTGTTGCCTCGGTGACTCCAGTGTCGATGCTTTTGCAGCCAAGGGATTATCTGAATAGCTTTTTGTTATATGGATTAATTCTTGCAGCTATAGTTGGTGTGGTAATCGCAAATCCGACAATAGTAATGGATAATGAGGTACATTTTACCAATGAGAATCTTGGCTATTTGTTTCCGGTCTTATTTGTCACCATCGCATGTGGTGCTATCAGTGGCTTTCACTCCTTAGTAGCTTCAGGCACCACTTCCAAGCAGTTGGACAAAGAAACTGATGCGAAGGTTGTTGGGTTTGGGGGGATGCTGATAGAGTCATTTTTAGCGATTATCTCTGTTGGTGCTGTAGTGGTTTTGAGCCGTTCAGATTATTTGTCAAGATTAGGTGAAGAAGGTCCTGTTCCATTGTTTGCAGATGGCCTTGGTTCCATTATTTCATCTATGGGGATCTCCGAGACTTTCGCGATAGGTTTTGTTGCGCTCACAGTTTCAGCCTTTGCATTAACTACCTTGGATACCTGTACCAGACTTGCTCGCTTTACACTCCAAGAATATTTTGAGGATGTGGAACAGCCAATTGGTAAAAAATTATCGCAAAACAGGTACCTGTCCACAAGTGTGGTAGTCGTATTGTCGGTGCTTTTATTGGGTAGTGGTGGATTTACTACACTTTGGCCCATATTTGGATCCGCCAACCAGCTTTTGGCGGCACTCGCCTTATTGACGATTTCCGTTTGGCTGATAAAAAAGGACATCAACCCAACCTTTGTAACGATCCCTATGTTTTTCATGTTTACTGTAACATTAACTTCTTTGGGACTTTTTGCCTATCAAAATTTTCAAAAGGATGCGTATGTGCTCTCCTTTATAGCTGCCATTTTATTTGTTTTGTCCTTCGCTTTGATCTTTCTTGCACGTAAAAGTTTGATTAAAGAAGTTAAGTCCAAAGAACTTGTTAAATAAAAAAAGCTGCTTCAACAGATGGTCTAAATGATCGTCTGTTGAAGTAGCTTTAAAATATTGTAGTTTTTCTTGCGATTGAAATTTTTTACTATCAACCAATCGATGCTTTTTAAGCGCAATCTTTGCTTGATTATCCATCCAGTAGCTCTTCTAATGTGATTGAAAAAAGCATTATGAAGGCTACCTAGACTTGTGTTAAAAGGAGGGGATTAGAAAAGATTGAATCCAAGAGAAAGCATCACCTGATTTTGCCTTTGGTCAGTAGGTATCTCTCCGAATTTATTTACTGAATTGGTCAAAGCACCCTCATATTTTAAATCCAAAAACAAATTGCCGATATCTAGCCCAATGCCTGCCTGGTATCCGAAGGTAAAGTCTTCAGTAGGCGGTATGATTTGCTGCACTGAGCTGCCATCTTTAACTTTTACATCTCCATTCAACAAATAACTAGCTACTGGTCCCGCTTGTATACGGAAAGTGTTGCCTAATTTTAATCCCACCATTAAAGGAACATCTAATCTATCAAAATTAGTATCGTAACTAAAGGCATTGTTCTTGAAGGATCCTCCTGTATTGGTATATAGAAATTCGGTTTGTAAATATACCGCGGATAGATTAACTCGAGCAAAAATCCCCACATGATAACCCATTTGGGAATCATCTCCATTAAATCCATCTGAAACCTGAACATCCCCTTGTGAAATACCAATTTTTGGACCTATTGACAGAATCTGAGCATTTAGCTGTGCTATACCTATTCCCGAAAAGAATAAAATAATTAATACTTTTTTCATTTGTTTGGCTTTAATTTAAATAATATTGCTTTCTTTCAACTATATTATAACTAATTCTTTGCCGATTTAGTATTGGGAGGAAGAATAATTTATAACTTAATAAAGATTCTGAATTGGCGAATAAATTTTTTCCTTTAGACATATTAAAAGGTTCATTTTCATCGTTATTAAAACTGGTCTATTTTTTTAATGTGCTGATTAATAATTGTTTGTATTATTTTGGGTTGGTTTATGAAAAAAATTGCTTTTAAAACCTTGGTTTTCCTTTGCTTGTCTTTTGGGTTTTATTCCTGTGTGGAAAGTTCAGATGACTATAAGCAGACGTTGTATAGAGGCGTGGCTGCGGCAAGATGGGATGTGGGG
>Ga0222654_1000530_pt1 | contig 23955 bp, 28 predicted proteins | sample AntAcemetagen421_FD_179805 | JGI IMG/M metagenome (GOLD analysis project Ga0222654, IMG submission 179805) | Saline water microbial communities from Ace Lake, Antarctica - #421 | ecosystem: Environmental > Aquatic > Non-marine Saline and Alkaline > Saline | place: Antarctica: Ace Lake...
CCCCCGCCTCGCCCTATCTCCTGCAGGCGGGCTCCATCATCCCTGCGGCGCTAATCACCGGCATCCGCTCCGATCTGCCGGGGCAGATCACCGCGCAAGTCACCCAGAACGTCTATGACAGCCCAACAGGTAGCCTTCTCTTGATTCCCCAAGGCACGCGCCTCATCGGCGAATACTACGATGGCGTTATCTTCGGCCAACGCCGCGTGATGTTGGTCTGGACGCGGCTGATCTTTCCCGACGGTCGGTCTATTCTTCTTGAACGCCAACCGGGGGCCGATACCGCTGGGTTTGCCGGGCTCGAGGATCGCGTCAATTATCACTGGGCCAGAATTCTGCGCGCTGCGGGTCTTTCGACATTGCTTGCGGTCGGTGCAGAAATTGCCACAAACGAAGAAGACCAGCTGGCCCAAGCGATCCGCGACGGTGCGTTGGACACCATCAACGAGGCGGGCCAACGGATCGTCGAGCGCCAGCTCGAAGTGCCGCCGACCCTCACAATTCGCCCCGGCTTTCCGGTCCGCGTGATCGTCACCCGCGACCTTGTCTTCGCGCCTTCTGGAGGCTGACATGACCAAGTTGAAACTCGGGCCGATCCTGGACGAAAAGCCGGTGAAACTGACCGTCGAACTGTCTGCAGCCCTCCATCGAGACCTGATCGCCTATGCCGAGCTCCTTAGTCGAGAAGCAAGGCAGAAACCCATCGAGCCAAATCGGCTAATCGTGCCGATGCTTGAGCGGTTCATCGCGACAGATCGCGGCTTTGCAAAGGCGCGGCGTAACATAGACGCAAAGTGACCAGCTCCTGTAAAATCCCAGCTTAACAATGCAGTTTCGAGGTGCCGCTGACAACAAAACGTCATCGGCGCGGTATGAATGTGCCGTTCTGGTGACGGATGGTGGTGGTTTGTTCGGTATTTTTAGAAGGTTGCACAGCGCCGTGTACAGCACATGCTTGCCTGTTGAACGTTAGATTTCACGCTGTGGCGTAAATTGGGGCGTTTTCGTTTTCTAACGCAGAAACGTGCAAAACTGCGGTCCTGCAATCAATTGGACCGGCAAAATATCTCTGCAGATGCAACCCTTGACAGCGCCGTCGTCATCCAGCCAGCAGACCCGTGGCTCAAGCTTGACCTAGGTACTTATTACAGCAGGATTGCTAGATCGAAAGAGACAGCGGTTCGCAGTATAGGCAGGTACGCCAGAGCGCTACGTGCGCAGGCTTTGTAATATGCTTGTGCCCAGAAACACGAGTGCGGCCACGCAGACGATCGTGGGCCCTGCGGGCGTATCGAACGCATAGGCCGCTTGCAATCCGATCACGGCAGACCCGCTGCCGATGATAGCGGCGGTCAGCCCCATCTGCTCGGGCGTGCGCGACAGGGGACGGGCCGCAGCGGCGGGAATGATGAGCATGGCCGCGATCAGCAAGACGCCTACCACCTTGATGGCCACGGCTACCGTAATGGCCAGTGACAGCGTCAGGATCAGTTGTTCGCGCTTTGGGTCGATTCCGCTGGCATAGGCAAGCTCTTCGCTGATGGTGGATGTCAGCAACGCCGACCAGCGCCAGACGATCAGCCCGACGACCAGCGCCGCGCCGCCCCAGATCACCGCCAGATCACCACGCGATACGGCTAGAATGTCACCGAAGAGGTAAGCCATCAAATCGATGCGGATGCCCGACAGGAAGGACACTGCGACCAGTCCGAAGGCCAGCGCGGAGTGCGCCAGGACGCCAAGAAGCGTGTCCATCGCGTAACCGCGCCCGGTGAGCAATGTCACGGTCAGCGCCATTGCCAGCGCCACAGCCACCGCCCCCGCAAAGATCGAGATCTGCAGCGCGAGCGACAGTGCCACACCCAGGATGGCGGCATGGGCCGTCGCATCACCGAAATAGGCCATGCGACGCCAGACAACGAAACTGCCCAAGGGGGCCGCGGCAAGGGCCACGCCAACGCCTGCAAGGGCGGCACGGGTCATGAAATCATCGAGCATTATTCGGCGGCCTCGGTTCGCTTGTCGGACGTGGCATGGTCATGCCCGTCTGCGTGTGTGCAGGTGTCGTCATGCGAATGATCGTGCTCGTGACGATAGAGGGCCAGCGCGCCGCCGGTGCCGGTGCCGAATAGGGCGCGATACTCCGGGGCGGCGGACACGATATCTGGTGTGCCTTCGCAACAAACGTGGCCATTGAGGCATATCACCCGGTCCGAGGCTGCCATCACGACATGCAATTCGTGGCTGATCATCAGAATGGCGCACCCGGTTTCCTGACGCACTTCTTCGATTTGACGATAGAACGCGGCCGAGCCGGGTTGATCCAAGCCTTGGGTCGCCTCGTCCAGTAAAAGCAACTCGGGTTCGTTGATCAGCGCACGCGCCAGCAGGACGCGTTGCAACTGACCGCCTGACAGAGCCGACATCTGCCGCTGCCACAGGTCGGGAACGCCCGCGCGTTGTAGGGCCGTTGTGCAAGCCGCGCGCGTGGTGCCGCCGGGAAGGCGCAGGAACCGTTCCACCGTGATCGGCAGGGTGGGGTCGATATGCAGTTTCTGAGGCACATAGCCGATGCGCAGCCCCGCATCATGCGTGATCTGTCCCGATGTCGGGCGGGCCGCACCGATGAGCAACCTGAGCAACGTGGTCTTGCCGGATCCGTTTGGTCCGACCACGGTCACGATTTCTCCGGGGTCAACCGCGAGGGAAACATCGCGCAATACCATGTTCGCGCCGTAGCCGGCGCTGACGTTCCTGGCAGCGATCAAACTCATGCGTCGGCCTTGTCCGCACAAGCCGGGCAAATTCCCTCGGCCTCGACAACGGTCCGTTCGATCCTGAAACCTGTGGCCCGTGCCGCGTCTCCGAGTGCTCCGCGCGCCGGCGATGACTGCGCTTCGGCAACCGACTGGCACAGCCTGCAGATCATGAATGCCGGAGAGTGCTTGGCACCGGGATGTGCGCAAGCAATGAAAGCGTTCAGGCGTTCGATCTTATGCGCAAAGCCGTTGCCCACGAGGAATTCAAGTGCGCGGTAGGCAACGGGGGGTTGTGAGCCAAATCCGGCATCGCGAAGCCTGTCGAGCATTTCATAGGCCCCAAGCGCACGATGTTCTTGCAAGAGGATTTCCAGCGCCTTGCGTCGGACCGGTGTGAAGCGCAGCCCTTGCGCCTGACAATGATCTTCGGCAGTTGCGATACCCGTGTCGATACAGGACCCATGATCGTGTTTCACGAACCCTATCGGATCGCTTGGCAAGATCTCATCTGTTTGGCCCGCTCTTGTCATGTTATTTCATTTCCTGTATCAGAAACGTAACGTTATATAATCACATGGAGTACGAGATGTCCAGAAACCTAGCTTGCCTTTCTGTTGCCGCGACGTTGCTTGGCGGGACGGCAATGGCAGACGTGCCACGCGTTGCCGTCGATATCGCCCCCGTGCATTCGCTTGTGGCGCGCGTCATGCAGGGGGTCGGCGATCCGTCATTGATCGTGGCGCCCGGCGCGAGCCCGCATGAGTACAGCCTTCGCCCGTCCGAAGCCGCCGCGTTGCAGGAAGCGGATCTGGTGTTCTGGGTAAGCCCTGATCTTACACCCTGGCTTGAAGGCGCGATCGAAACGCTGGCCGGTAGCGCCACCGTCACGGAATTGCTCGAAGTCGACGGAACGACAGAATTGCCGTTCCGCGAAGGGGCGTTGTTCGAGGCGCACGCCCATGAAGACGATGAACACGCTGACGAGGAACATGCCCATGAAGAGCATGCGGAGGGCGAGGATCACGCAGGCCATGACCATGAGGAGCACGCAGAAGGCGAGGACCACGCGGGTCATGACCATGAAGAGCATGCAGAAGGCGAGGACCACGCAGGCCATGACCATGAAGAGCATGCTGCGGATGGGGATCACGCAGGCCACGATCATGGCGAACATGATCCGCATGCCTGGCTGTCCCCCGACAATGGCGCGGTCTGGCTGAATGCCATCGCGGCGCAGCTGTCCGCCGCTGATCCCGACAACGCGGGCGCATACTTTGCCAACGCGGCCGCAGGCCGCGAGGAACTTGCAGCGTTGAGCGCCGAGATAGATGGTATTCTTGATCCGGTAAGGGGCCGCAACTTCATCGTATTCCACGACGCCTATCAATACTTTGAAACCGCGTTCGACTTCCCGGCATCGGGGGCCATTTCGCTTTCCGACGCTTCCGATCCCAGCCCGGCCCGCATCGCGGAAATTCAGGCGCGCGTGGTAGAGCAGGGCGTGACATGCGTGTTGTCGGAACCCCAATTCGATCCCGGCATCGTGGCGACGGTCATGGACGGCTCTGATGCGCGGACGGGCGTGCTTGATCCGCTCGGATCGGATCTCGAACCTGGACCGGATCTCTATAACAACGTGCTACGCAATCTTGCCACGACCTTGGCAGGCTGCCTCTAAACTCTGGAAACTGCGTGCCGCGGGATCGGCTTGGCGGCACGCAGGCTCCGGATATCTGCACGGACAAGGCCGCCGTTTTTCGGGGAAGACCGGGCTGGCCACCTACGCTTGAAGTACTCCAAGATCGGCTTCGGAAATCGCCGAGACGGGCAAGTGAATCACAAATGCACGTCGCACCATGTCGAGGCCCAGTATCGTGATCTGGGTCGCCGGACCCGGGCATTCCGGATCGTCACAAAATATCTCTGATACAGAGATCAGAACATGGCTGCCGAGGTGCACCCGCTCGCGGACCATGCCTTTTACGCGCTGCACGTGCCAGAGCATCGCGGCCCTGTCGCGCATGTCAGAGGCCATGCTCACAGTTGCGTCGGGTTTGGTGCCGCGCCATAAACGGCGAGGGGATCAAACCTTTTCTCATCTTCGGTGAATATCAGCGCCGACCCGGCATTTTCACCTGTCGGGATTGCCCTGTAGAAGCACGATCGATAGCCGACATGGCAGGACGCGCCGACGCCGCCAATCTCGACCTGCAGCCAGATCGCGTCCTGATCATCGTCGATCCGTGCCTCGATGACCTTTTGGACCAATCCCGATGTGGCCCCCTTTCGCCAAATCTTCTGCCGTGATCGGCTGAAGTAATGTGCCTCTCCGCTTTCAAGCGTCAGGCGCAGCGCGTCGGCGTTCATCCAGCCCAGCATCACAACCTCGTGGCTGGTGGCATCTGAGGTGACACAGGGGATCAATCCATCCTCACCGAATTTCGGCGCAAGTTCATGACCCTCCTCGACCTGTTCGACCGAGCGGCGCAGGTGAAAAGGGATGGCGGGCATGATTTGATCCTCTTGAAGGATAGTATGATATAACGTAACAAACATGAATCGCCCGTCGGATCAAGGTCGAAGAAAAGGAACTGCTTCATGGAACACCAAGATCACAGGGTGCCGGTCACCTTGCTTACCGGCTTTCTCGGGGCGGGCAAGACGACCCTTCTCAATCACCTGATCCGTGACCCCGAGGCGGGGCGCATAGCGGTGGTGATGAATGAATTCGGTGATGTTGGGCTTGATCACGACCTGATCGAGGAAGCGACCGAGGAAACGGTGTTGATGCAGTCAGGCTGCCTGTGCTGCACGATCCGCGGCGATCTCGCACGCACCATGGCGTCTTTGATGGCGCGCAAGAAGCGCGGCGAACTGGCGTTTGACCGCGTCGTTATCGAGACGACAGGGATCGCTGATCCCGGACCGATCCTGCACACGATGGTGGTGGATGACCTGATTGCGCCCCACTACCGGATGGATGGGGTCGTGACCCTTGCCGATGCCGCAACGGGCCCCAGCACACTGGATGCACAATTCGAGGCGGTCAGCCAGATCGCAATGGCCGATCTGATCGTCTTCACCAAAACGGATCTTGTCGCGCCATATGACCTTGAACGCTTCGAAAAGCGGGTGGTCGGCATCAACGCCAGCGCGCGGCGCGTCAGGGCAAATCATGGGCGGGTGCAGACTGGGACGCTCTTCGGCCTTTCCGCGATGCGCGCAAGCGTGACAACCGATGATGTTCTTGAGTGGCTTGGTACACCAACGCCACAGCCCGATCCTCTCGCGGGGCTTTCGGGATTTGGGCAGGCCAAGTCGGCACCCGCTGCGCTGTCGATGTCCGGTGCCGCGTCACCGGCCCCTCACGACCATCGGATCGGTTCGGCCTCGATCGACGTGGCAGAGCCAATTCCTGGAAGCGTTTTCGATTTCTGGCTCGATACTCTAATTGCGCTGAAAGGCCCCGATATTCTGCGTATCAAAGGGATCGTGCATGTCGAAGGGCTGCAATGGCCATTCGTCTTTCACGGGGTCCAGCACATTTTCGATGCACCCGTACCGCTGAAAACCTGGTCGGGCAGCGATACCACAAGCCGTGTTGTCGTGATCGCGCGCGATATCGACAAGGGCGACCTGAAAGCCAGCCTCGAGACCCTGCGGATGAAGCCTCAGGAGGCAAATTGGAGCGACACCCTTGCGCCAGCGGGGGCGTGATGCAGCCCATGTCGGCTCCCACCTTGTCGATCTGCCTGACCTGCCGCGATGGCCGCGAGGTGGCGTGCGGCGATGTCCGGGGTGGTGCGCGTCTCGCCGATGCAATCTGCGATCTGGTGGCAAACCGGGGCTGCGCCTCACACCTGCGCGGCGTGCGCTGCATGAGCCAGTGCAAGCGTGCCTGTGTTGTTTCGCTGACAGCGCCCGGTGGCTTCACCTACGTCTTCGGGGATCTCGATCCAGAAGACCCGGCCCATATACTGGCGATCCTTGACCTCATCCCGCTCTACCGTGCCGCACCCGAAGGTTTCCTGAGCCGCGATGCCCGCCCGGAGACACTGCGCGCCTCGATCCTTGGCCGTCTGCCACCCCTTGGCTCGGCATCCGAGCTTGTAAACGATCTGGGCGCTGTGCGGGAGGTAGAGGCATGAGTTGCCCGCCCGGCACTCCTGCCGCCCTCACCCTCGACGGCGTGTCTTGGGGCGACGGCATTTTGCAGCCTGTCAGCCTGGAAGTACAGGCGGGGCGCGTTCTTGGTGTGCTCGGGGCCAACGGGGCGGGAAAATCGACGCTTCTGCGGCTGATCTATCGCTACAACCGCCCCTGCACGGGCCGTGTGCTGGTGGACGGCGAGGATATCCACGCCTTGCCGCCGCGCCGCGTCGCGCAGCGCGTGGCGGCTGTTCTACAGGAACAGCCCACCGATTTTGCGCTGACGGTGGCGGAAATCGTGGCTCTTGGGCGGGCTCCGCATCGTCGTGCGTTGTCCGGTCCGTCCGAGCGTGACCTGCATCTGGTGGATCATGCGCTCGACCGGCTCAACTTGCGCGACTTCGCCCACCGAGCTTTTGGGACGCTTTCCGGCGGCGAGCGTCAGCGCGTGATGGTAGCCCGCGCATTGGCGCAGGAGCCGGGCCTGATCGTGCTGGACGAGCCAACCAACCATCTGGACATCCGCCACCAGCTGGAAGTCCTGAGGCTGGTGCGCGGCCTTGGCGTGACCGTCGTCGCCTCGCTCCATGACCTCAACCTCGTCCACGGGTTCGCCGATGACCTACTGGTGCTGTCGGGCGGTCATCCGCTTGCCGCCGGACCCGTTGCAGAGGTCATGACGCCCGACCTGATCGCGGAGGCCTTTGGCGTCGTGGCCATCCCGCGCGGGCCTGCTCGCTTCGACTTTTCCCTTCCAGAAACGATTCAAAAGGAACACATCGCATGAGAACTCTGAGCCTTGCCGCACTTGCCCTGACCCTTGCCAGCCCCGCCCTTGCATATCCGGTGACGGTGCAGAGCTGCGACCGCGAGGTCACATTCGACGCGCCCCCCACGCGCGCCGCCAGCAACGACGTGAACCTGACCGAGATGATGCTGGTGCTTGGCCTGACCGACCGGATGGTGGGGTACACGGGCATTTCAGGCTGGAACAAGCTGGATGAGGACATGCGCGCGGGCGTGGCCGAACTGCCGGAACTGTCCGAGCGCTACCCCTCGCGTGAGGTGCTGATCGGTGCGGATCTGGATTTCTGGTTCGCGGGCTGGAACTATGGCATGAATGTCGGCGGGGAAGTCACGCCCGACACGCTCGCCCCCTTCGGCATCGCGGTTTATGAGTTGACCGAAAGCTGCATTCACATCATGCCGCGTGACGGCATCGCCATCGACGACATGTTCACCGACATCCGCAACCTCGCCACGATCTTCGGGGTGCCCGAACGGGCGGATGCCCTGATCGCGGGCTGGCAGACGGACCTGGCCGGGATCGCGGCGACCCTCCCCGACGGGGAGCCGTTGCGCGTCTTTGTCTATGACAGCGGTGAGGATACGCCTTTTACTGCCGGTCGTTACGCCATGCCGACCGCAATGATCGAGGCCGCAGGCGGGCGCAACATCATGGACGACATCGAAAGCAGCTGGACCCGTGTCGCCTGGGAGCCGGTGGTGGAGCGCAACCCGCAGGTCATCGTGATCGTCAACTACGGCGATGTGACGGCGGAGCAAAAGATCGACTTCATGCGCTCCAACCCGGCCTTTGCCAATGTCGAGGCTGTCGTGAATAACCGCTTTGTCGTGCTGGACTATGTCGAGGCGACGCCGGGGCCGCGCAACATCGCCGCCATCGCGCAGCTGGCCGCCGCGTTCCACGGTAACTGAACGATGCGGAGCGCACCCGGACCTGAGACGGCGGCGCCGGCACTTGTGGCGGCGCGCGGTCTGCCGTCGCTTGCGCGGCCAGTGCGGGCCGGGGCCTGGGGGGTGGGTTTGGCCCTGCTGGCCTTGTCCGTCTCGGCCGCTGTCAGCATCGGGGCTGTGGCTGTCCCGCTTGGCACGGTCTGGGGCGTGATCGCGGACAAGCTGGCACCGGGGCTGATCACCCCAGATTGGTCTGCGGGCCGCGCCGCGATCGTTTGGGACATCCGCCTGCCACGTGCGCTCTTGGCGGCACTCGTAGGGGCGGGTCTGGCGCTGGTGGGGGCCGTGCTGCAATCAGTCACGCGAAACCCGCTGGCTGACCCGCATCTCTTGGGTATCTCTTCGGGCGCGGCCTTTGGTGCCATCCTTGCCCTGCTGCACACCGGCATGTTTCTGGGGCTGGCGACGGTGCCTATTCTGGCCTTTGCGGGCGCACTTGCATCGACCCTGCTGGTGCTGGCGGTGGCCAGCTTTGCTCAGGCCACCAGCGCGGATCGGCTGGTCCTGACCGGTGTCGCCGTCTCCTTCATCGTGATGTCGCTGGCCAATGTGCTGATCTTCCTTGGCGATCCGCGCGCCACGCATACGGTTGTGTTCTGGATGCTGGGCGGGCTTGGTCTTGCGCAATGGGCGCATCTTGTCTGGCCCGCGCTCGTGCTGGGGGCGGCGGCGGTCTTTTTCCGCCTCAATGCTGGTTCGCTCAACGCCATGACCATCGGGGATGAAACGGCGGCAACCCTCGGCATTCCCGTTGCCCGGTTCCGCCTGACGGTTTTCGTGGTCGCGGCTCTGGTCACCGGAGTCATGGTCGCCTTTTCCGGTGTGATCGGCTTCATCGGGCTGATGATCCCGCATATCGTGCGACTGATCGTCGGCGGCGACAACGCCCGCGTTTTGCCCGCTGCGATGCTGATGGGCGCGATCTTCCTGATCTGGGCCGACATCGCCGCGCGCACGATCATGCGACCTGAGGATATGCCCATCGGCATCGTGACCGGCCTTATCGGCGGGCTGTTCTTTGTCTGGCTGCTGCGTCGCAAGGCGGGAGGGCGGTAAGTGCGGGCGCAGGCAAAGCGCAAGATCGCTTGGATTTCCGCCTCCGAAGGCAGCCTACTGTCAGCCGGAAGCCATTTTCAGTTCCTTGGAAAGCAGTCTGTCAGTTCCCGTGGTTGCGCGCTGGAACAAGAATGTTCTTTTATTGTTATGTTATGACATATCTTATATATGCTCAAACCGAACACCGTAGTCAGAGGCATTGCGCCACAATCTGGCGATGCTGACCGACGCCCTGAACTCTTGATCCCGGAGGATACCCCCATGACACAGCAAGTTCCCGTCACCGTTCTGACCGGCTTTCTCGGTGCCGGAAAGACCACCCTTCTGAACCGCATCCTGACCGAGCGGCACGGCAAGAAATACGCCGTGATCGTCAATGAATTCGGCGAAACCGGCATCGACAACGATCTTGTCGTGGATGCCGACGAGGAAGTGTTCGAGATGAACAACGGCTGCATCTGCTGCACCGTGCGGGGCGATCTGATCCGCATCCTCGGCGGGCTGATGAAACGCGCCGACAAGTTCGACGCGATCATCGTCGAGACCACGGGCCTCGCCGACCCGGCCCCGGTGGCGCAGACCTTCTTCGTCGATCAGGACGTCGCCGACCGCACGCGGCTCGACGCCATCGTGACGGTGGCCGATGCCGTGCATCTGGATGCCCAACTGGGCAAACATCACGAAGCCGAAGAGCAGATCGCCTTCGCGGACGTCGTCCTGTTGAACAAGACCGATCTCGTGGATGCGGACGCGCTGTCCCGCGTCGAGAGCCGGATCCGCAAGATCAACCCCTATGCCAGGATCATCCGCAGCGAACGGTGCGGCGTGAACCTCGACGATGTGATCGGCCTCAATGCGTTCAGCCTTGATCGGGTGCTGGAGGTGGAGCCCGATTTCCTGACATCGGACCATGATCACGAGCATGACGACGACATCAAAAGCGTTTCGCTCACCTCGGACGTGCCGCTTGACCTCGACAGGTTTCAGGCATGGTTCGGGCGGCTTCTCCAGACCCGTGGGCAAGATATCCTGCGGTCCAAGGGCATCCTCGACTTCAAGGGCGAGGACGACCGCTATGTCTTTCAGGGTGTCCACATGTTGATGGACGGCGCGCCAATGGGAAGCTGGCCCACGGGCGCACGGCAATCCCGCATCGTGTTCATCGGTCGCGACCTCGACACGATGGGTCTGGAAGATGGGTTTACGGCATGTCGGGCGGCATGACCGCCGAAGCCCTGCGGCAAAACCCACATCCGCAGGGCCATGCGGAGACCCAACTTGAACGGCAGGGCCTGACGATCGAGACAGGCGCGCCCGTGACGGTGGCTTTGGCCATGAGGGGGGGCGTTGCGGCTGGCTTTGGCGACGGTATCGTCAGGTTCTTCCGTCCGGACAAGCCGCCGGTGACCGTCAAAGCCCATGGCGGCGCCGTGCTGGATCTTGTCGCTGAAAGTGAAACAGGGGCTGTCCTCACCAGCGGGGATGACGGCAGGTTCCTACGCGTTTCATCCGACGGCACTATCGCAGAAATCGCGAGCTTTGGCACAAGATGGGTTGATTGTGTCGCGGCGGCTCACGGTTACATAGCGTGTTCGTCCGGCCGCACGGCCCATGTCTGGCAAATGGGCGAAACCACCGCCCAGGTTTTCGAACACCCCAGCACCGTCGGCGGGCTCGCATTTGATGCCAAGGCCCGCAGGCTGGCGGTCGCGCATTATGGCGGGGCAACGGTCTGGGAACGGGGGGCGCGTCGCTGGAAATCTTCGAAACTGGTCTGGAAAGGGTCCCACAACGCAGTTGCCTTCAGCCCGGATGGAAAATACCTCGTCACAGCGATGCAGGAAAACGCCCTGCACGGCTGGCGCCTGCGCGACAAGGCCGACATGCGCATGTCTGGCTACCCGGCGAAGGTCAAGAGTTTCACCTGGGTTGGTGACGCGCCCTACCTCGCCACCTCCGGGGCCGACGAGGCGATCTGCTGGCCCTTCGATGGCAAGGACGGGCCCATGGGTCGCGCGCCGGCCGCCTGCGCCTATGGCGGCAAGCAGCTTTGCACCGCCGTGACCGGACTTGTCGGGCACAATGGGGTTTTCGCCGGTTTTTCCGATGGCAGCGTCCTCGCCGGGCGATTGTCCACTGATGAGACGCTGGAAGACCTCTGCGTCAAAGGATCCAGCGGAACGCCGATCGTAGCCCTCGCGCTCACGCCGCAGGGGTGGCTTTTCGTCGGAGATGACGCAGGCCACATCCTGTGGGTTCGGCTCGGCGGGGACGGCGCATGAAAAGTCTTTTCAACCGGAGCAAGGCACCGGGTCGGGCGGCGCTGGTCAAGGGCTGGGTCACCGAGCGGTTCGGGCTTTCGGAAGCCGATCTTGTCTCGGTCGCCGAACTTGCCTGCCACGAGCCCGGCTGCCCACCCATTGAAACCGTCGTAACGGTGCACGGTACCGATGGCGCCCGCTGCGTCTGGCACCTGCACAAATCGCTCGCCGATATCGGTGCCGACGATATCGAAGCGCTGGCGGCCAAGCAATGAAGGCCTCAGCGCCGTCAACAGGCCGCGAGAGCTTCGGCCGGACCGGCAAGGGCATTGAGATGTCCTGCAGATCATCAGGGCCTGTTCCATGCGATCCGTGCCTTCGAAACCCACATCCAAAAATGAGACAACCATGATAGATTCAGACGCCCGCCTTCCCGTAACTGTTCTCTCCGGCTTCCTCGGTGCCGGCAAAACCACGCTTCTGAATCGCGTACTCAACAACCGCGAGGGGCGCCGCGTGGCTGTCATCGTCAATGACATGTCCGAGGTGAACATCGACGCCGATCTGGTGCGTGAAGGCGGGGCAAACCTCAGCCATACAGACGAAACGTTGGTCGAAATGTCGAACGGCTGCATTTGCTGCACCCTGCGCGATGATCTGCTGAAGGAGGTCCGCAGGCTGGCGGGCGAAGGGCGGTTCGACTACTTGCTGATCGAGTCGACCGGCATATCCGAGCCGCTCCCCGTCGCCGCGACCTTCGATTTCCGCGACGAGGACGGCGAAAGCCTGTCGGATGTCGCGCGGCTTGATACGATGGTCACGGTCGTCGATGCAGTCAACCTGCTGCGCGACTATTCCAGCCATGATTTCCTACACGACCGGGGCGAAACGCTCGGTGAGGAGGATGAGCGCACGCTGGTCAACCTGCTGGTCGAGCAGATCGAGTTCGCCGACGTGGTCGTGCTGAACAAGGTGGCCGATGCAGGACCGGACCGCACCGACGCCGCCCGGAAAATCATCCGTAGCCTGAATGCCGATGCGCGCATCATCGAGGCCGACCATTCGGATGTTCCCGCCGATGCGATCCTGAACACTGGCCTTTTCGACTATGACAAGGCGCAGGAGCATCCGATGTGGGCCAAGGAGCTCTATGGCTTCGCTGACCACGTCCCCGAGACCGAGGAATACGGCATCGCCTCCTTCGTCTATCGCGCGCGGCAGCCGTTCGAGCCGGAAAAAGTTCTGGCGGTTCTCAACGGTGATCTGCCCGGTGTGATCCGCGCCAAGGGGCATTTCTGGATCGCGACGCGCCCCGAATGGGTGGCGGAGTTCTCACTCGCGGGCGCGCTTTCGTCGGTGAAACCGCTCGGCACTTGGTGGGCCTCGGTCCCGCAGGACCGCTGGCCTGACCACGACGGTGCGCGCGATTACATGGCCGCCCATTGGTCCGAGCCCTGGGGCGACCGACGGCAGGAGATCGTGTTCATCGGCGCAGGCATCGATTGGCCCGCGCTCAAGGCGCGGCTCGATGCGGCACTCGTCCCAACACATCTAGCGCCATCACCCGACGCACTTCCCGACTTTCCTGATCCCTTCCCCGTCTGGCGCCGCCAGACCGCAGCCTGAGGAGACTTCTCATGAAACGCCTTCTGACCCTGACCACTGCCCTGACCCTCGCATGGCCCGCCTTCGCGGATGATCACGACGCGCGCTATCGCCTGATCGTGGCCGACGCGGAAGCCGCTCGCGTCACCGTCGCCGATCTGGGACATGCCGAAACCATGGTGTTCGAGATGGCGTCGCCCGCGCGGCTCTATCTCGGTCCCGATGGACGCCACGCCTGGGCGCTGCAACGCGACGCAGGTCAGGTCCAACTGATCGACACCGGCCTGATCGAGGAAGACCACGGCGATCATTCCGCGATGATTCTTGAGGCGGCTGCGCTGCTGCCCGCCGCCGCCGCAGGCGAGGTGCCGGTGCATTTCAACATGGGCGGCGACCGCGTGGCGATCTTCTGGGACGGTACGGGGGCGGCGACGGTCCATGCGGCCTCGGGCGATCTGGCAGCTCTTGTCACGCTGGAGACCGGCGCGCCGCACCATGGGGTGGCCGTGCCAGTGGGGGACATGACCATCGTGACCGTCGCGCCCGAGGGCGAGGGGCTGCCCGATGCGCTTGCCGTGGTGGGCGCGGACGGGGCGGAGTTGTCGCGCGTCGATTGCCTGAACCTGCATGGCGAGGGCAAGGCGGGCGGGTTCATCGCCTTTGGCTGCGAGGACGGCGTGGCGATCTTCGACACCTCAACCACGCCGCCCACGGGCCGCTTCGTGGCCTATCCGGGCGAGGTGCCCGCCGAGGGGATGGTGCGCACGCTTCTGAGCCCGCGTGATGCCATGGCGTTGGTCGGCAACTGGGGACCCACCCATATGGCGATCTTCGATCCGTCCTCGGAGAGTGGCGATTTCGCCTTCGCCGAACTGCCCGCGCCGCGCATGGCTTGGGCATTGGACGAGACGGGAATGGAAGCTTTCGCCATCCTCGCCGACGGGCGGCTCGTCCGGCTCTCCGCCCTGACCGGACGGATCCTGGGCGAAGCGGAGGGCGTGACCGCCGCCTATTCGATGGAGCGTGGCGTCGTGCGCCCAATGATGGCCGTGGCCGGAGACCGCGTCGCGGTGTCGGATCCGGCGGCAGGGCAGGTTGTGCTGATCGATCCGGAGACGCTCGAGGTGGTCGAGCGGTTGCAGATCGGTGGCCAGCCGCAATCCCTGCTGATCCTCGCCGCAGAGGCAGAGCATGATCACTGACGCGCTTGTCCGTGAGACCCTCCGCGATGCCGCCATCGGTGTCGGCGTCGCGGAAACACCCGAAGGGCTTGGCACCATTGCCAAGCCCGGTTGCGCTGCGGCGATCTGGCGACGGCAGCCTTTGCCGGAGTTTCAGTCCTGGATCGACGGGCTGGATGCCGCTGAACTGCCTCAGGCACGGGTTTGCTTGCGGGCCGTCGCCGTCCGCGACGCGGTCACGGAGATCTGCAACGCATCCGGAGCACCCACGTCGCCGCAGCGCGATCGTCTGGTGGATGACATCGCGGCAATTGCAGACATTTTCGCGGGTCTGATGCGGGTCCGTTGGCTGCGCCTGCGCCTTGATGCAGTGACCACGAACGCCTGCCATGGGTTCCACATCGATGCGGTTACGGCTCGGCTTGTCTGCACCTACCGGGGCACCGGAACGCAGTATGGCATCTCGACTGACGGGGCCCAGCCGCGCCGGGTCTTCACCGTGCCGACAGGCGCCCCGATTCTGCTGCGCGGCACGCTCTGGCCCGAACGCCCTCGCTCGGGACTGCTGCACCGCTCACCGCCCATCGAAGGCACGGGCGAGACGCGTCTTGTTCTCGTACTCGACCCGGTGTTCGAACCGGAGGAGGAGGTATGATGCGCGGCAATCGTGGCAAGACCAGCCTCAAGCTGAAACGTCGGAACGAAGACCCGATGCGCGAGTTCGATCGGCTACCCGCGGAGCTGCGGGCCTGGCTCGCTTCGGCGGCACTGCCCTGGCGGCCTCGTTCTGTGCGCCGCGCGTTTGATCGGGCCGTCGCCCGAACGAACGACAGGTCACGCGCGCTTCAAGAACTCGACCTGCTTCAAGACAAGCTGATCGCGAAAGACGCTCGGAAGGTTTGGGGTCAAGCCTATCCCTTTACTTCGGCGACTGATGTCTAATGATATGTAATGCTGTCCCTATCGGTCCGGCATTGCTCCATTAAAGATCGGTAATTCAGACAGCCCTTGTTTACCCATCAGGGATCGGACCGACAATCCAGCGGTGTGAGGCAGTTGGGCGGATTGGAAGTGCGATCCATGTGCATTGAACATATCCCAAAGGCAAAGCGCTGGCGAAGTAGCTTAGACCAGTCTGAAATATGCTATCGCACTAAGTGCTGGCCCTCCTCTACGCCACAAGCTTCGGGACCGTGCACTCCTGCAGTTGCAAAAATCGTGAGTTGCGCCCCCCCGCAACCAATTTTGTAGACCCGGTAGTTTCACCACTGTCGGGTCTATTAAATTCAAATCCCCCTCCCGCAACCAATTTTGTAGACGTCACAGAAAAGTCGCTCTCAGTGAGCGGCTTTTTTGTTTGTGCGGACAGGCTAAGGATACCTGCCAGATGGCCATGCAGGTCTATGGCGAGGGTATCCTTGCCGTCGATCGTTGCCGGAGTGAGGACAATCTTTTCTACGAGCGAGCGGATCACCTCAACGGCTTCCGCGCGTCGGTCATTGTCATTCAGGGCTTGGTGCAGAGCTGCGACCTGACTGCGATAAGTCTCCGACATGTTGGGGTGAATGAGAACTGGCTCCTCCTGGCTCTCGGCCAGAGTGGCTTGGAGTTCGGTTTTCTCATTTTCCAGGTCCCACATCTTGTCTTTGACTTTGGAAGCTGGAATGCCCTGGCAAATCGCCTCGACAAGTTTATCGAGATCGCGGTCAACTTTCGCAAGACGGGCTTCCATGCCTGAATGGGCCGCATTGTGCTCAATGCGCAGCCTGTTCAAATGGCGAGTATATTCCTCGCAGAAAACGGCGAAGAGTTCAGGCTCCATCAAGTGAGCTTTTAGGCTGCCCAGAATTGTGGCTTCAACGTCATCACGCTTGAGCGTGCGCGTATTATCACAGGTTCCTTTATTCCGCGCTGATGAACAGCCAACACGGTGGGCATTGAGATTGACCATGCCGCCACCGCAGGCGCCACACTTGATGAGACCGGAAAACAGATAACGGGGCCGACGCCGATCCCAATACCCGGCTTCGCCTTTACTCTGGTTCGATGCGGCGCGCGTGCTGGCTTTTAAATCACCCTGCCGAGCCTTAACCCGGTCCCACAATTTCTGATCGACGATACGCATCTCAGGCACGTCCTTGGTAACCCAATCAGCCTCATCATTCAGGCGCGAGACCCTTTTACCGGTCTCGGGGTCCTTGATATAGCGAAGCCGGTTCCAGACCAGCCGCCCGATATAAAGCTCATTATTGAGAATGCCGGTGCCACGTTGACGATTGCCGTGAATGGTGGACGGTCCCCAAGCCTTCCCGGAAGGACCGGCAATCTTCTCGGCGTTCAGACGTTTGGCGATCGCGCGAGGGGACTCCCCATTCGCGTACTCTTCGAAGATACGATTTACGATCGCAGCAGCGGCTTCGTTTATAGTTCGGTCGCCACGAATGGCTTCGCCCGCTTCTGTGAACTTGCGAACAACATCGTAGCCGTAGGCATTCCCGCCGCCTGACTTGCCTGCCTCAACGCGCCCGCGTAATCCGCGCCGAGTCTTATCGGCAAGGTCTTTCAAAAAGAGGGCATTCATGGTGCCTTTGAGGCCGATATGAAGATCGTTCACCTCACCTTCGGTGAGGGTGAGGATCTTCACGCCCGCAAAAGTCAGACGCTTATAAATACCGGCAATATCGGCTTGATCACGCGATAAGCGGTCGAGAGCTTCTGCGATAATAACGGAAAACTTGCCATCCAATGCATCAGACAACAGCATTTGTACGCCGGGACGCAATAGCGTCGCACCGGACTGACCATGATCTGTATAGCGGTTGTGGACCTGCCATCCTTCCTTAGTAGCGCGTTCCTCACAGATGCGGATTTGATCTTCGATCGATGCATCGCGCTGCATATCGGTTGAGTATCTGGCGTAAATGGCGACCTGAGTCATGAATCCGCTCCCGCATCACCCTGGATATTGTCCTGGGCGGAATTTGTCCGTTCAACTGACTGCCTTTGAATATCCTTATAATTGCGCTCCGCCGCGCTCCGGGCAAGAAATTTAACGAGGGCAACCAAATGCGGGTCGAGCGAAGCAGGGCAGGACTTGTTCTGTCCCCCTGCGGCCCTATTGCCGCTCGCTTGATCTCGATTTTGTGTTTGCCGGGTCATCGTCCGTTGCCTCATGTCTCAAAACTTGAGGCAAAACTAGGCTGGCCCTCGAGTAGATTTCCTCGTGGCTTCCTCGCCGAAACGAGGGTTCAGGGCATCAGCCCCCAAAGCAGGGAATTGCTGCCGCGCCCGGCGCACCGTCACCCCTCGCCCTAGTGAGGGTGACGGATGACGCCGTACGAAGCAGCTTTTGTTAGATTGCTTGTTGAAGTTATCCACAGCAAATACTCGCCAATTTCTGCGAAAAACTGGAGAAATATCATCGGATGATTATTGTTGAGGAATGATTAAATGGATTTTTAACAAGGTAAAGAAAAGTCGGGCTCAAGAGATGAGAGCCGCAATATTTTGGAAAGATGGGGATAAGGTCCGTAAACTTCTCGACAAAGGAGTGGACCCGAATGGATGGTCTGGAGATCAGACTTATTTGGGTGCCGCCGTTTTTCGGAACGCGGAGGTCATCGCAAGAATGTTGATCGAGGCGGGGGGCGATCCCCTCGAACCCTATTATCTGGTTGGTGTAGAGTATCGATTGTCTGAGGCCGCACGTATGTTTGATTTGTCATCTAGCTTCATCGACATGCTGGCAGCCGCTGAAGCGGACGCAGAATTAAAGTCTGGGCCGCGACCTCTAAAGAATTTCAATTCTTGCTCAATTAGGCCATCTCCTTAAACTACAGCTCGTGGTTGACTTAGGCGTTTTCTATACTCGCATGTAAGGGGCAAAAAATGGCTACAGGCATTGACGCAAAAATTGCATTTGAAACTGCTGGCGCAGGGATTTCGCTTCTCAATACGCTCATCCAAGTTATTCGGGAGAATAAGCAAAAGGGCGAAGGCCGCGATCCGCGTCTCTCCGAGCTGCTTGCCCAAATGCCAGCTGAGGCATTGAAAGTAGCAAACCAACTTGTTGAAGAGCTCGAATCCCTCCGGCAGAAATTTCTTAAAAAGAAATTTAACCTGGATCGTACGATCAACGATTTACAGGCGGATCAAAGCTGGTGGCAGTACTTCACTGAAGGACATAAGTTGGTACGTGATTTCGAGGAGAACGTGACATCTCTTGGCAATGCGGTCGGTAGATTTATGGGTGACTTTGTTGCCCTGGCAAAATGCATGGATGATGCCGGAACAATCACAGCTTCTGTTCGGAACGCTCAGGGCCGACAGCAGGAAGTTGAGGCTGTGATTAGAAGAGATGTTCCTGTACGAGAAATTCTCGACAAATTGCTCGATTATGCGCGTACGCAACAGAATGAATTGAATGGTCTTGTTTAGCGTGCGGGTTCGGGGTATTTGCCACCTAATCCGACCCGTGGCTGAAATGATCAAGATTTAAAATCTTGGTCCACACGGCGTGATGTATAGACGGCTTATCGCGAAGGCGATGTTTTCAAGGTTTGCCAGAGCCGTGCGGCGCGCCTCGGTGCCGGTAGGGCTTTCAAGTAGCTCCCTCTCGACACGCCAATAAAGCGCATAAAGCTGTTCGGTTGAGAGCTCGCGACAACGAGGAAGCCGCGAGGTTTGAAAAACCGGTTCGCCGATACGGTCCTGATCGTCACGAACGACGAGAAAGAAAGGACCAAAACGATGAAGCGGAAAATCAAATTGGAATTTGAGCTGGAACAGGACGAGTACGATGCGTTACAGGCGGAAGCCGCGTTACATAACGTAAATAGCGTTGAAAGCTGGCTTGAAATATTGGTTGCGAAGGAGGTCATCGGCCTCCAGACAGAGTTCGATCCGATTCTATCTGAAGAAGAATTACGAGAGTTTCAGCATCGCTATGGCGAAGAGGATTGGATCGATGAGATCGATCCGGAAATTCCGTTCTAATACCGACGGCAATCAGACCGCTAATGAAAGGGCCGGGGCATAAATGCTCCGGCTCTTTTTCCGTTTCAAAGCCACTGTATCGCCACAGCACACATCCCAATACCCACGAGGAATCCGCGAGGAATCATAGTCTCCAGCGTCGCTACGCTTCTCGGCAACACAGCAAAGAAAGGAGCAAAGCGATGACTTACAATCCTTGGAATAGAGTTGATGTCGGTATCAGGCTCACCGCTCACGAGTATGCTGCCGCCGATCTAGTGGCGAAGCAGTCGGGATATTCCTCCGGGCATGAAATGATCGAGTCCTTTGTAAAATCCACCATTCTTGACGCGTTGGACACCGAGGAAACTCCTTATTTGCCAGCGTGGGCGCATAGGAAGCGTGTGGAAGAGATAGAGCAGTTGGCGGATACGTGTGCTGATCCCGTTGACCCGGATTGACCAGAAGCAGCTATCATGGATGCCTCTTTTGTAAGCATCCATGATAGCCCGCGTCATCAGGATGGGGGTGCCGATATGGCTAAGGATTCAAAAAGGAAACAATCTGACAACGACCATCAGACCGAAACAGGAGGCAATGAATGAGTGACGAAACCAAAGGGAGCCACGACGAGAAATATGCGCAGACCTGGGGTACGCCAATCGGTCAAGATTGCGTCACCCTAAAAGCCAGTCTTGCAGAGTGGCTTGGTCCGCGTCTGATATTTCTGGCCGAACATACGACGAGCCTCGCGCCGGGCCAGTACGCCTCTCATTAGGAGCACAAAGCGGTTACGGATACGTGGCTCTCCGTGATGCGCGCGCATGGCGAGGCACTCATCGAATTTGGCAAGACGGGAATCAATGACAAGCCTGCCGAAGAGGCAATGCTTTGGGTTGCAGAAAATTTTATTCACCTATGGAATTAAGCCTTCATTTTTAGAGGTGATGTTTCAATAAGTCGTTACTCACAGCCAGTTTCAGGACCTCTATTAAGTATTTTTTAATACAATCTATAGTAATATAAAAAGTATATAGAGGTTATTATGAAGGTTAAATTTCAAGGTATTTATACCATCGATGAATTTTTTCAGGCGATGTTGGAGCAGCGCGAACGCTTCCGTGAATTAGGCATTAAGCACATTCGGAACGCCAATTTGTATTACCAGCCGGTCGATGAATATGGCGATGCGGTAACACCGCGCTATCGAAATGGCGATCCAGTCGATGGTTGGAACAACAAAGGACCGTACAAGAGCGCTGCGATCGACTTCGGGCTATAGGTGTGGCCGATGAGACAGCTTTGCTTCATCGACCTGCGCCAAGCCCGCGAAGTCTTGTCTGAGATGGGGGTCGAACTCAGCTCCCGCCAGATGAAACGCGCCGCCGAAACCGATGCGCATGGCCGCCGCAAGCTTCCCTTCTTCGTCGATCCGATCGACGGCAAGCTAAAAATTGATAAAGGCACTCTCACGAAAATCTACATACAAAGACAGGTGGAGGCTCAGAAAAACATGAGAAATGAGTTCAATAAATCCAATGTCTAAGGGTGCAATAACATGAATAAAAAATAAGGTTGGGATAACTTTTTGGAGGCTATTGCCCCTGTGATTCTGGCCATGATTAAGTGAATGAATGGCAGATATTAGAAAGAGAACAGGCGCAAAAGGAACAACTTATCAAGTTCGACACCCCAGCAAGGCAACAAAGTCAGGCTACGCCTACGCGACCTTCAACACGCTGAAAGAGGCGCGGGCATTTCTTGAGAGTGGTAGAATCAAAGAACACGCAAGCCTATCCCACACCTCCCGCATGACCGTGCCAGATGCCATTGATAAATGGCTCGATATTTGTGAGAAGGAGGGCACTGACGGCAATGAACCGGTTACTGATTTCACGCTAAAAAGTTACCAGTATTTTGCCTCGTTTATGAAGGCTTACCCTTGGCCAAAAGACCTCCAGAATTTATTGCCACCGGATATCGTTGAGTTTCGATCCTGGCTTCTTAACAATTGCCCCTCCCGCTACCTCGCGCGCAAATCGCTAACCTACTTTCATACCGTTCTTAGTGAAATGGCGTTGCGAGGCTACGTCTCCGCCAACGTAGCTTCTGGAATCAATATCTCGTCAACTTCAAGATATGAGCAGCCAGTCACTCCGCCGACCCTCGAAGATTTCTATGCTCTCCTTTCGGCGGCGGATCGATTGGCAAACTCGAAAAACCGGCAAATTGCTCGGGCCTGGGAACGTTACAGACCGATGCTACATCTTGCCTGTGACACTGGTATGCGGCCAGGCGAATATATTGCTTTGCCGCGTGCAAACGTCACTAGAACGGAAGTCAAGGTCGACCGTGCATTAGAACGCGCCGGTCACAAAATTTCCGTCACAAAAACGCCAGCCGGTTGGCGTTGGATTAATCTCAGCCCGGAAACCGCTGACATGGTCATCCACTACGCTGATAATCATGGGATCGAGAATGATTACGACCTTGTGTTTCCGACGGCGACAGGTCGCTGGCAGGCGGTTTCAAATTGGCGCAGATTGGGATTTGCGGCTGTATGCTTTGAGGCAGGGCTCGTTGAAGAAGTTGAACGGAACGGAAAGAAGGTCGAAAGGGCGAAATATTCGCCCTATGACCTGCGGCATTTTTACGCTTCGATGTTGATTGAACAGCGTGTCAATTTAAAGCGAATTCAGAAGCTGATGGGGCACAGTAATATCACCACCACACTCAATATTTACGGTCACCTGATCGAGCGATCCGAAGAAAGCGAAGAAGCCAAAGTTGGGTTATTGGCGCGAATAGACCGAAATTCTTGTGGCAAATCTGTGGCGGATGATCATCAAGATATTGTTGTGTAACACTTTTATGCTGCCTTCTAAGCAGGATGTTGCAGGTTCGAGTCCTGCCGGGATCGCCACAATAAAATCAATCACTTAGAAGATACTTACGGAAAGAAATAGGCCCTTCGGGGCCGTTTTTGCCACAAAAACCTAGTCCGCGCTAACCCGCAGATAACCGCCATTCTCTTGTCTGGCCCGTTTCGGCTTGTGGCGAGTTTGTGGCGAGTTTTATGTTCGGGCCGTGTCCCGGTGAACGCTATTCCTTTCCAGCGATTCTCATTTCTACGGGCACCCGCGTCCTTCGTTTCGTCTTTCGTGCCCTGATAGCACCGCTCCTTTTCGCGGCTTTTCTCAAGTTTTAGACGCTGCTTCTAGCCGCACGCGCCGGTCGGTCAATGGCCTGCCCGCACCACTCACGCCTTCGTTGCACTCCGGCATGACCGAGTTGGCCATGACCGTCCGCCTTTTCCGTCCGGCTTTCCGTTTCCGCGTCTTGAGAAACCCGCTTGGAAAGGAGACGGAACATGACACGCAACAACACAAACCGGCAGGACGTTTACACCTGCGTCACCAATACGATCATCGCCGAACTGGAAAACGGCATCCGCCCTTGGATCAAACCCTGGAGCGCAGAGAACGCCGTCGGAAAAATCACCCGACCACTACGCCATAATGGCCAAGCCTATTCCGGCATCAACATCCTGATGCTTTGGGCCTCTGCAATGGAAGCGGGATACGCCATGCCAATGTGGATGACCTTCCGTCAAGCCAAAGAGCTTGGCGCAACTGTCCGTAAGGGTGAAAAGGGCTCACTGGTGGTTTATGCCAATACGATCACACGCGTTGAAGAAAATCCCGAAGGCGATCCGGTCGCTCAGGAAATTCCCTTCATGAAGGGATACACCGTATTCAATGTCGAGCAGATCGATGGCCTTCCTGACCTCTATTACAGCAAGCCTGCCCCGCGCACCGATGCACCGCAACGCATCAACCATGCCGATGCATATTTCACGGCGACGAAAGCAACGCTCCGGCATGGCGGCAACCGGGCGTACTACAATGTCATGCAGGACTTCGTGCAAATGCCATACTTCGAGACATTCCTTGATCCTGAGAGCTACTACGCCACGCTTGCCCATGAGGTGACGCACTGGACGCGCCACAAAACGCGCCTGGACCGGGATTTTGGTCGCAAACGCTGGGGCGATGAAGGCTATGCCATGGAAGAGCTGGTCGCTGAGCTCGGTGCCGCCTTTCTTTGCGCAGACTTGGACCTAACGCCGGAGGTTCGCGAAGGTCACGCCGCCTATATCGCTTCCTGGCTCAAGGTCCTCAAAGAGAACAAGCGGGCTATTTTCACCGCAGC
>Ga0222654_1000540_pt1 | contig 23696 bp, 12 predicted proteins | sample AntAcemetagen421_FD_179805 | JGI IMG/M metagenome (GOLD analysis project Ga0222654, IMG submission 179805) | Saline water microbial communities from Ace Lake, Antarctica - #421 | ecosystem: Environmental > Aquatic > Non-marine Saline and Alkaline > Saline | place: Antarctica: Ace Lake...
CCCTATAGAGTGGCCATCTATAATAGTTTCAAAATTATTTTTCTTTAAATTATTCAAAATTAGGACTGATTTATTATACTTATTAATGATTTCCTTGTTATCCTTTTTTATCCTGTTTGCACCCAATAAACTTTATTACAAAACCGGAACCTGGGATCACGATGTTAATTAATATAACTTTCACCATCTTTTTGACGTTGTATTTTTTACTGCTTGTAGATGATGATCCTATGCGGCCTGCAATTTTTTCCGAAGGTATTCACAGGATTATTTGTGGTGCAAAAATCAAATAGTTTCAAAATAGGAAAATGGTTCGTTTCTTAAAATGCCTTTCTCTATTGATTCTATAGATTGAGCATTTTCAAATTGAAGATTTGGCTTAAGAAGCAATGAATAATTATGAAATCAATATATCAATATTGTCAAAATTATAACCATTATACTACTATCACAATATGAAATATATACCATTGATTAAGATATTTTACCAATACATCCGTGAATTTGATTATATCTAAAACGATATGCTTTTATAAAAAAGTTATTTTTAATACACAATATTTAACGTATTGTAGTTTTATTGAAAACCGTTCTGCATATTACGCAATTGCAATTTTAAATATTATTAATATTTAAAATGTAGTTAGATAATTGAATGCCTTAAATCAATTTATTCTTATGGTTGAAAATATATTTCTGTATTCAATTTCCCCTTTGATAATCTTCCAAAAATTTAGCCAAACCACTATCTGTTAATGGGTGTTTTAACAATCCAGTTATTGCAGATAAAGGTCCGGTCATAACGTCAGAACCCAATTTAGCACAATTAATTACGTGCATAGTACTTCTAATCGATGCTGCTAAAATTTGCGTTTCAAATCCGAAATTATCATAAATGGCCCTGATTTCATCAATAAGGTTTAAGCCATCTGTAGAAATATCATCCAATCTGCCCAAAAACGGTGAAACATATGTAGCTCCTGCTTTGGCCGCAAGCAATGCCTGACCTGGAGAAAAAACTAAGGTCACATTGGTTCTAATGCCTTTATCAGAAAAATATTTACATGCTTTAACACCATCCGCAATCATTGGTAATTTCACTACAATCTGCGGATGCAATGCTGCTAAGGCCTCACCTTCCTTTACCATACTTTCAAAATCAGTGGAAATTACCTCCGCACTTACATCACCATCTACTAAATCGCAAATTTTGATATAATGATTTAAAATATTCTCCGATCCTGTAATGCCTTCTTTGGCCATCAATGAAGGGTTGGTGGTAACGCCATCCAAAACCCCTAAGGCTTGTGCTTCAGCAATTTCATTTAGGTTTGCCGTGTCTATAAAAAATTTCATAAGTCTTTAATATTAAAAGAAACATCCCAGAACCGATTTCAAATAATGCCAAAACCTCTTAATGCATGTTTTATGTCTATTATTTTTATACTGTTTTTAAAAATTCCAGTATTTCTTTACTCACTTTCTCTCCCGTAAATCCCAATTCCTCATCAAGCACTGTTGCCGGTGCGGAGTACCCAAAATGACCCAACCCGAACACCAGGCCCTTATCACCTACGAGTCCTTCCAAATTAACCGGTAATCCAGCGGTTAATCCAAATTTAGGTTTGTCTTGTGGAATAACGCTGTTCTGATATTCCTTGGATTGAAGTCTAAATAGGCCTTCAGAAATAATAGAGACAATATTCACTTTAACATTATTTTTTGACATTAAAATTTCAGCTGCAGCTAGTAAGGTGGCAACTTCCGATCCATTGGCAATTAATACCACATCTGGATTGTCTACAGCCTTTATTAAATACCCGCCCTTGTCCGAAGCCAGGGCTTCCTGATATCTTGATCCGTTGGAGGCTGGTAAATCCTTGATTCCCTGCCTTGATAAAATCAACCCGGTCGGAGTTGAATTATTTTCCAAAGCCATTTTCCATGCCACGCTTGTTTCCGCAGAATCTGCAGGGCGCAAAGCCAAAAAACTGTTCTTGCCACTATGGTTCCTTAATTTTTCCAGCAAACGCAATTGCGCTTCTTGCTCCACAGGTTGATGTGTTGGGCCATCTTCCCCTACCCTAAAGGCATCATGCGTCCAAACATATATTACCGGCAATTCTTGTATGGCACTTAACCGAATGGCAGGTTTCATATAATCCGAGAAAACAAAAAAAGTTGCTACTACTGGAATAATTCCACCATGCAGGGCAAGTCCATTGGCCATACATGCCATTGTCAGTTCTGCAACTCCTGCTTGAAGAAAAGATCCACTGAAATCGCCCTTTTTAAGTGCCTGTGTTTTCTTAAGGAAACCATCTGTCTTATCACTATTGGAGAGATCGGCAGAGGAAACGATCATATTATCTACATGGTCTGCCAAATAGCTTAAAATAGCTGAGGATGCCGCTCTGGTTGCTAATCCTTCCTTATGCACTATTGAGGAAAAATCCAACTCAGGAAGTTTTCCCGAAAGAAAGAAATCCAATTTATTCGCCAATTCGCTATTGTTCTTTCTCCAAGTGACAATGTTTGCTTTCTGTCTGGCAGCTCCCGCTATTTTTTCCTTTTTAATATTTTTATAAAAATCACTTACATCTCCAAATATATCAAACGGATTTTCAAAATTTGCTCCTAAATTCAATAAGGTTTTTTCATAATCAGCTCCAGTATGTCCTATTGGCTGACCATGTAATTCGCAATGACCTTCAAACTTGCTACCATCGGTAGCAACTGCTCCCTTCCCCATAATGGTTCTACCGATGATCAGGGTGGGCTTTTCCATTTCATTATTGGCATCAGTCAAGGCTTTTCTGATAGCATCGTGATTATGTCCGTCTATGGTAACCACGTTCCAACCCCAAGCTTCATATTTTTTCGCGGTATCCTCAGAAGTAACTTCATCCGTAGAGGTGGATAACTGTATGTCATTGGAATCAAAGAACATTATAAAATTACTCAAACCCAAGTGGCCAGCGATCCTACCGGCACCTTGGGAGATTTCTTCCTGTATACCTCCATCTGAGATAAAACCATAGATTTTATGATTCATCCAATCGCCAAAACGTGCTTGCAAAAATTTAGCGGCTATTGCTGCGCCTACTCCCATAGTATGACCTTGTCCCAGTGGCCCTGAAGTGTTTTCAATTCCTCGTTTAACATCAACTTCGGGATGGCCCGGTGTAATGGAACCCCATTGCCTAAAATTGGCCAAATCTTCCTTTTCGTAATTCCCCAAAAGATAGTATTGTGCATACATCAAGGTGGATAAATGGCCTGCATCCATAAAAAAGCGATCTCTAAATGGCCAGGTCATGTCCGAAGGATCATAATTAAAGAATTCGGCATATAGGATGTGCATAAAATCTGCTCCGCCCATTGGACCTCCTGGATGCCCAGAATTTGCCTTTTCTACCATTGCTACTGCCAATGCCCTAATGTTATCTGCCGATTTATTATCTATTTTCTTATTCATTTATATTCATTTTGTTTTAATCCTTACAAATAGGGTATTGTATACTATTTATATACCTTTAAGTTATTTGCCCTTCCAAATAACTTCCATTTCATACAATGTTTTTCCTTTGGTTTCCGGAACATAGTTCCAAACAAAGAAGGTAGACGGTATACTCATTACCCTATAGAAAATATAGGTCCCGCCATTGCTAAATTCCATCATTGGGGGATCGATTGAAGAAATAAAGCAACTAGCTTCCTATTGTGCCGCAACTACAACATATACTTGACACCTAATTTATTAGGAAATATTTCATAAATAAGTACCCAGCAGATAGGTCCCCAGCTCATCATAAACGAAGCAGTGTATACAATTTATGAGTACCAATGTAGTAATACCAATAATACCCAAAAAAGTAAAGGTTGAAATGGCAATCATACAGATAGCCATTCCTATGGAACCAAAAATTAATAAAGGTTTTCTTCCCCAATATTGCTATTATTGGCATAGGGGAAATTATACCTATTCATACGATAGTTCATTTAGTTTTTTAAAAAAAACCGCCGATATTGAGTGCAGACTTTACTCTTTTTTCTATTCAAATTGACTTCTTTAGGCTCACCGGCTCGATTTGTATAAGACAACAAAATAACATCCTCTCTTATTATTTTTCCTTCGCTTTCAAATTGTCTCCATTATCTAAAGTGAATTTAAAATTTTCCCCCGGCTACTGTCAATATTTTAAATTATGAAACTTTCGGTTCCCCGTTGACCTCGGAAGCCACTGCCATTGAAAAGGATAAAAACAGCATCGATATAATCAATAATTTTTTCATTTCTTTTTATTTTAGTAATTATTTATTGTTTCGTTAAGGACATACATTTGAAGCAATTAACAAGACCTATCCCTTTTCGTCCCAGTTCTTTGTTTGGTTAATAATGTTCATCTTAGTCACGTTAAGGTTGCGTAAAATATTAATTTCTTCATCTTAATTGTTTTGATGTATACACCTAATTGCGTTGTGTTTTTTTTTATAAAAAGTTTAACCTACATCAACCTTTGGAGCTTGATTCATTGCGGGATCGGTCGTTCCTTTTTTCTTTACCCAAAAATAAAGTATGGTAAAGAGCACGATCAATATCACGGGAAACGTAATCATCCTTTCCAATGTTTCCTGCCCTGCCGCCAATTCCAATGCATCACCGGTCAATCCCATTGATGTAGCGGTTTCGCGGGCACTGTCGATCCACCCCCCGATGATAGGTTGGAAAATGGAAGTGGAGAACATACCTATCGCACCCACCACGGACATTCCCAATGCCCCGCTCCTAGGTATTTTTTGGGCAACAAAGCCTATCATATTGGGCCAGAAATAACATACCCCTACTGCAAAAACGGCTGCAGAAACATATATCATGACCCCGGTCTGGGTGCTGAGGAGTAAAATTCCAAGAGCAGTAAAAACCGCGGATCCCAAAAGCACACCGGTCTGATCCAATTTATGGACAATATCACCACCGAAATAGCGCCCTACGGTCATAATCCCCGTAATCAATGCGAGGACCAGCATGGGTACTGCACCGCTCTTTTCCAAAACCAGTTGAGCCCATTGGGTTGGCCCGAACTCTGCTATCGCGGTCAAGGCCATACAGGCCGCGATAAAAATAAAAAGGGGCTTGCCCATGGCCTTCAGGTTTCCCATAACGGTAGCCGCTTCCTGGATCCTTGGTTTTGGGAATGTCTGCCCATAAAAAAGATAGGCATAGATGATAGTAGGGATAAAGAAAATCCAAATTTGTGCCTCCCATCCCAAATTCAATTCGGTCATTCCTAGGGAAATTAAACTCCCAAGTACTATTCCCCCAGGAAACCACATATGGAAACGGTTCATGAGCATGTTCATGGTCTTGCCTTCATAACTGTCAGCGATCATTGGATTGCAGGCCGCCTCGGTACATCCGTTGCCCAATCCGATAAACAAGGTGGAGACCAACAAGCCAATGTACCCACCTGAATAAATTGTGAGCAGGATGCCGGCCGAATGGGCAAAAAATGCAAAGATCATTATGTTCTTGGGCCCAATAACATGGTAGAACAGGCCACCGATGATCATTGCTATTGGAAATCCCATGAACCACATCTGGTTGATAAAGCCCAACTGCTTGGCGGTCAGATCAAAGGTCTCTGCGAGCTCTGGCAAAATTCCCGCCCGAATACTAAATGAGAAAGCCGTAGTGATTATTGCAAAACAACTGCCGTAAAAAAGTCTTTTATTATTATTCGCTGTCATCTTATTCTTAGTTTGTTTCAATGATGCCCAGAATCTCTTTTACGGGGCATTTTTTAGGTTTGATTATTATGCTATTTCACTTTTTGCTTCAACTTTCCTTAAAAGTGAATTCTGGTAATTTTATAATTTCACCACCATTCATGGCCGATTCGTGTGCCAATATACCCACACAGGTAATATTAGCAGACTGTCGGGCATTGGGGTAGGCTTCCCTATCCTCTACCAGGGCCATCAAAAATTCATGTACCAAATGCGGGTGCGACCCTCCATGCCCCGATCCCTGGATAAAAGAAAGGTGCTGGTTGTCGCCGGTACCATAGACCCCTTCGGTGGTAAACGATGCGATCTCGGGAGGTAACAAGTAGGCATAGTCAGGTATCTTCACGCGGATGGGAACTTCACCGGTATGGATCACCGAATCCTCATTTTCGATCAAGGTCCACTCAAATGATTTCTTACTGCCATAAACGTCGAAACTCTCACGGTACTGTCGGGCCGTATTGAAGAGGGAACGGGTGAGTTCGGCGGACAGATCGCAATCCTTGATCTTTATATGACAGGTCTCTACGGCAAAGGGAGAGCCATAGATAGGGATCAGTTTTTCATCGATTCGACCCGATCCAAAACAGGAGACATATTCTGCCTCTCCTTTTGGCAGTGCCAAGATCGGCCCAACACAATGGGTAGCATAATGCATGGGCGGTAGGCCTTCCCAATACCCTGGCCACCCCCCCATCTCTTGTTGGTGCGATGCCCTTAAAAATTGGATACGCCCCAATTCGCCTTTCTGATACATTTCCTTGACAAAGAGAAATTCCCTGCTATAGATCACGGTTTCCATCATCATATACGATAGCCCGGTCTCTTTTACCAATTCAACTATCTGTTGGCATTCCTCCACCGTGGTGGCCATGGGCACGGTACAGGCCACATGTTTCCCTGCCCTTAACGCTGCAATTGCCTGTTCTGCATGATTGGGGATCGGCGTATTGATATGGACGGCATCGATCCTCGGGTCCTTGAGCATTTCATCATAATCGGTGTATCTTTTTGCAATCCCGAAGGCATTGCCGATTTCGTCCAGTTTGGCCCTGTTCCGTTGGCAAATGGCTACCAATTCGGCATTTGGATGTTTTTGATAAATAGGGATAAACTCCGCTCCAAAACCAAGGCCTGCAATGGCAATTCTTATTTTTTTAGCGTTCATAATTAAAATTTTATTTATAGGTTATAAGGATGGTTCCAGTTTTTTTAAATAGGCGATAAGGTCCAATACCTCCCCATTGTTGAGATTGTTCAACAAACCTTCGGGCATCATGGATTTCTCGGAAACGTCCCTGGTGCGTACCTGGGATTTGCTGATATTGATAGGTTCCTGCCCCACCACACGCAGGGTAATGGTCCTATCGTTTTCCCCGATAATGTTACCGCTATAGGTACGGCCGTCCTGTGTGGTGACCACCACCAGTTTATAGTCCTCCTGCACATCCCCACTGGGGTTCAGTATATTGCTCATCAAATAGGTGGTGTTGGTCCGGTTGGAACCTGTAAGGTCGGGCCCTATCCTACCGCCCTCCCCGTGCATCATATGGCAGGCGGCGCAGGTACGCTTATAGATTTCCTTGCCCCTGGCCGGGCTTGCGTTGGCAATCGCCCCATCGGTCAGCAAGGTCGAATATTTCTTGTACTCGACCTGTAGGGTCTGCGATATATCGTCTATAGGACCCCATATCTCCACGAAGCCATTGCCCAGTACGGCCCTCAATTGCAATACTACGTGCGCGGGAATATCCGATTTTGGTATTGTGCCATCTTTAAGGGCATTTGCCAAAAACCGACCGTACATTGGCCTGGATGCCAAGGTCAGTATGGCCTCCCCCTTTTCGGCAGCGGAAAGACTTCCATATTTTTGGAACAGGGCCCTTCCCAGGTCTTGGCTGTCATAGGCCGCTATCGCCTTTATGGCCTCCGATCGTAATTCGTCATCCTCCAATAATTTTGGAATCGTTTTTTGCAATCCTAAATTTTGTTTGGCGGCAAGCGCCTGGATCGCTTTTTGCTTCTCTTCCAGAGTCGTTCCAAAATCATTTATTACGGCCAATAGTTTTTTGGCCACCTCGGCATTCCCGAAAGATTGTGCGATCTCATCGGCCTTGGCCGAAAGTGCCGGATCGGACTGCAGACGCTTGTAGGCCGCTGCCCAATTGGAAGGTTCCTTCAGTTCCGAATTCCCTTCCATTCCTGCCATAAGACCTTCCAAAAGATTGGTCTGTACTTCGGATTTATCACCGATGACGGCAATTAATTTTTCCATTTGGTTCCCATCCACCAATCGTCGTGCTATCTTTTGCACTAGGGACGGGATCCCGCTTTGCTTCGCCATGGCCAGGGCCTTTTCTGGCTGTTTGGCAACCAAGGGCTCTATTCCGAACCATAGCATCAAGGGGATGTTCGGATCATCGGCATCCTCTTTGTATGTTACCAGGGCCGAGGCAATGTCCCAACGGTCCCCCTCGTCCATACGTTGTAAGGCTCCTGCCAGGTAACGGCGGACCACGGGCGAGGTTTCTTTTTTCGCCAATGAGGCAAACCGCTTGACGGCGGCTACCGATGGCTTTTCATCCTCTACCAATAGTTGGATGGCCCAAGAGCGGACATATTCATCCTTATCGTCCAATAGGCCAACAAGTTTGTCCGCACCTATATTGTTGGTGATCCAAAGGGACCAAAGGGCCCGGAGGCGAATATCTTCATTTTTGTTTTTGGCCAGCATATCGTTCAAACGGGTAACCGCGGAACCATCCAACGCTTTTTTTGATGCCCTATATTGTATAATCACCCGTGCCCTTTGCGCATGCCAGTTGCTTTTGCTAAGCTGCAGTTCCACTAGTTCCGAATCGCTTTTGGTGTTCAGGTCATCATATCTTCCCTTCCAATTTTCGGCCAGGGATTTTTCGGGCGCGATCCTAAAGACCCTGCCCGTTTCCTTGTTAAGCACTGCATCGCCGCATATTTCCGCATCGTGCCAGTCCAGCACGTAAAGGTCCCCTGCCGGGCCCACCTCCATGCTGAAGCCTACAAATTGGGCATTGTTGGCCATCATAAATTCATCGCCATGGCTCGCGGTGAACCCGGAGCCGTTCGGGGCAAGGATATCGGACAGTATCCCATGGTCGTGGATATTCGCCATAAACAACCTACCTTGTTCTTCGGCGGGGAAGGCATCGGACTGGTAGATCCTTGCCCCCCCGTGAGCGGAGCGGTGCCTGTGGTCCACAATGGTCTGGATGTCGTCGTATACATAAGGATTTAAATGCTGGCCGCCCTGCCTGTGGTATATGCCACCGGGCATGACGTGGAACATATGTGGGATCACGCAGGCGGTGATGAACAGTTGTCCCTTGGCATCATAGTCGATGCCCCAGGGATTGCTAAAGCCGTGGGCGACCACTTCAAAGCGGTCCTTTATGGGATGGTACCTCCATACCCCACCATCGATATCGACGCCATCGGCCTCCAACAGGTCATCCGGAAATTCATCCCTATGCTTATACAGACGGCCTTCCCCTTCTTTGGGCTTTCGTATTTTGGAAGGTGTCGCAAATCCCTCAAGGCCGTATAGCCACCCGTCAGGGCCCCAATGGAAACTATTGATCGTCTCGTGCCGGTCACGGATCCCCCAACCGGTCAACAGCACTTTGATGTCACTTTCATCGGCCTTGTCGTCCCGATTATTGTCGGGTACAAATAGAAGGTTTGGCGGTGCACCGATAAATACCCCGCCATGGCCAACGGCGATGGCCGAAGGAAAGGGGATGCCTTCCATAAATACCTTTTTGGTATCCGCTACCCCGTCGTTATCGGTATCCTCCAATATTAGGATGCGGCTGTCCCCGGAACCGGAAAACCCTTCCTTTCTGGTTTCATAGTCCCTGTTCTCGGCGATCCACATCCTTCCCCTATCGTCCCAACAGAAGGCGATGGGCTGCGTGATCATGGGCTCGGAAGCAAAGGCGTTTACCTTATAGCCCTCCTTTACCGTCATGGCCTCGACCGCTTCCTTGGGGGTCAAGAACTTGGCGTCCCTGCCTTCCTGTTTGGCAATCTGCCATAGGGAGGCCGTATTGTACATGCCCTGATCCCCAACATAATCGGCCCATAGGTCGGTCATTTTTGTGTCATCCAGATTACCTGAGTAAGCAACTACCTCATATTGGAAAATTTTTGTCTCCCCCTTTTTTATATGCCAGTCTCCAGATTTGGCGAGGACCGGGCCCATTCCCATTTGCGGGTCCACACGCCAGGGCTGTGGATAGCCCGCGTTTCCTGTATGGTCGAAAATGGCAATGTGGCCCCATCCGTCAAGACCTTCGATCTCCATTCCGGCATCCGCCCACATGGCCCTTTGCTTGTTCGCCCTTTCATTTTTTTGGTTTGCGGCATTCACCACTTCTCCTTTCACTCCTTTCTCCCAGGGCATTCTAAGGAACAGGCCGCCGTAATCGAACTCGTTGACCGTAATATCGGCCAACGCCTCGCCCTGCCACTCCAGACTTAGGAAATATTTGTCCTCTTTTTGCGTAAAGGTCCATATTTGGGTCTCCCTGAGTATCGGATTTTTGTTCCCGTCCAACATATTGTAGACCGTCTTCCATTGCACTTCCCTTCCTTCGGGAACGAGCACTTCGGACGATACTTTCTGCCAATGGTCACCGCCGGGATTGTGGAAGAAGTCGCGGCCTATCTTTTCTTGGATATCCTCCGGCTTATCACGGTTGTAGAACCACTCTTTCAATTCTTCCGGGGTGGCGCCCGTCCCGTTTACCCTGGTAAAGCCCCAGTATAGACCTGTCTGATGTTTGTGGTGGCCCGGGCTGTACTGCGTCAGTTCAACCTCCGTGCCCGGTGCAAGTATCGGATGGATATACGGGCGGAAATCCGGTTTCGCGTTCTGTGTGACCACAGCGGATGTTCCGCCATCGGAAAAAACCTTTATCTCGGTATCGGTCTGCTCGATACGGAAAATGTGTTCCGTTAGATCGGCCGAGGCCATATCCTTTTCCTTTTTTTGCTTACAGGCCACCAAACAAGTGGCCCCCATCAGTAGGATAAATAGTCTTTTCATTGTCATTTTTATTGATAAATAGTTTAAAATCGTCATATGTGGCACCTTTTTGCCATACTCATTGTTACTTATGCTTAGCTTGTCCGTTTCGGCCATTTTCTATAATCCAATTAGAGCTTGTCCAGTGTCTACCTTTTCAGATCCTATCTACAACCATATTTTCGCCCAATTCCTCGGTGGTACCTGTCATAATAAGTTTAACAAGGCACGAACCGCTAGATCCGTGCCCTATCATCAAACTAACTCAACTAACTATAAACTTTACATTACAGTACATTTAAGGCTCAGACACAAGCTGAACTCCATTTACTTAGGTATTTCATCCACGCTCCAAGATTTGTTATTAATAGGCCCATAATACGGGTAATAGTCCCATGGGGCTAATTCCCCCAGTGCACGCGGGTCGCCTGTCTTCTTGGTATACTCTTGCAGTTGTTTGCCCAAATCGTTTTTGATATCCACATATTTTTCGCCCGCCGCCAGGTTGTTCATCTGAAAGGGGTCCTCGCGCAGGTCGTACAGTTCCTCGTAGGGACGCTTACCAAAGGCAAGCTGGTACAGATTAGGGTAGGTGCCTTCATTGGCCATAAGAAATGTTTTTGTAGGACCAGGGCCTACCTCACCAAATGCGATTTCACGGGCACAGTTTTTGGAATCCGGATCTCCCGCGGCCCAACGATCTGGTTCATAGTTTCGGATATATAGAAAATCTTTTGTCCTAAGTGCCCTGCAGGGGTATCCTTTACCGCCGGCCCTACAGCCATCGTGCCTTTCCATGGCGGTATAAGCCGCCTCCCGATGGGCCTTGTTCCTGTCCTTTTTATTTAGAAAAACCGGCATCAGGCTCTTGCCCGACATTACATTTGGCACCTTTTGACCAGCTGCCTCCAAAAAAGTAGGTGCCAGGTCGCTCAAGGTGACAAAACCTTCATAGCTTCTGTCGGGATCTGCTATCTTTGCAGGCCACCGTATTGCCAATGGCATATGGGTGCCCAGATCGTAGAGGGTTGCTTTAGCACGGGGGAAAGCCATGCCGTTGTCACTGGTGATGACTACGATGGTGTTGTCCAGCTCCCCTGCCGCCTCTAGCAGCTCTAACGCATCCATCACTGTTTTGTCAAACCTTTCTATTTCATAATAATAATCGAGGATGTTGTTGCGTACGATATCGTTGTCCGGTAAAACGGGCGGGACAATAACTTTATTGGGATCCATCCCAGATTCCCTACCTGAATTCAACCTATAGGGCGGGTGCGGGTCATAACTGGCAAGCCAAAAAGAAAATGGTTTGTCTTTTGGTTTGCTTTTATAAAACTCTTCAAAATCTTTGAATTTTTTGCCAGCCGGATTTTCTTTCGTATTAGAAGTCCACCCCTGATCTGTTTTAACTTGCCCCGGCCCCCAACCTTTGGCATAAGATCCCGTAAAATATCCTTCTCTTTTAAGTATATCGACGTAATTGACCAAATCTTCCGGGAACCGGCTGTGAATATTCCCGGCTTCCCTTAGCCGCCATATATGTTGACCGGCCAATATTGCTGCCCGTGATGGCCCACAGGAGGGTGCGTCGGCAAAGGCGTTCATAAATAGAATGCCCTCTTTGGCCACCCTGTCAAAGGCAGGGGTCTTGACGATGGGGTCGCCCATGGCGCCAGCATGTAGCCATGACTGGTCGTCTGATATGCAGAACAATATATTGGGAGGTCTCTGTTTTACACCATCGTCTGCATATGAAGCGGAAAAAGAAGCAAGGCATAATACTATAAAGTGTGTATATCTATTTTTCATTACTCTTGCACCATATAGAATTCATCAGCCCTCATCGAGGGGTCGTAATCCGGGTTCGGCTCCATCATTTTAGCCCCCACTTTAGTGCGCCATTGGTGAAGTTCTTGTTTTAATATCTTTGTTCTTTCGATCTCGGTCGTCGACAGATCGTGCTGTTCCCCGATATCATTTTTCAGGTTGAACAACTGTACCGTTCCGTTTTCGTAATATTCCAATAATTTGTAATCGCCATCGCGTATCGCACCCCCGGGGCTCTGCATCCCATGGTTGCTATAATGTGGGAAATGCCAAAATATGGGACCCCTTTTTATTTTTTTCCCCCGCACGGCCGGTGAAATATCCACTCCTTCCTTATCTTTGGTCACGCTTTCGGGCGAGCCGACCATATCCATTATGGTCGGAAAAATATCCACGGTCGTTACGGGCAGGGAGGACACCGTGCCCTGTTTTCCTTTTTTCGGCCATTTGATGATCAGGGGAACCCGTATTCCCCCTTCGTACAGCCAACCCTTAGCTCCCCTCAACGGCAGGTTGGAGGTTGAATATCCTACGTCTAGTTTGTCTTCGGGAAGAATCCTCCTCGGATTTCCAACGTTTAGTGCCGACATTCCGCCATTGTCCGAATAGAAGATTACTATGGTGTTGTCAGTGATTCCAAGTTCCTCGAGCTTTTTCATAATACGACCCAAACTTTCGTCCATGCTCTCCACCATTCCCGCAAACTCGACATTGTCCTGTTTCTGTTTTACTTTTACTATTCCGTTGGGAAGTACTTTATAGGGTTCGTATGCCTCTGTCCCTATCAGTTTTTCAAGCTCTTCCCGTGAAGGGTCATCGGGATTATCGGGGTTTCCTTCCAATATATATTCAGGTGCATTGTTCTTGGCCTGCGCTTGCAGTTTTTCCGTATATTTTTTCACAAGGTCCTTTCTGCCCTGAATGGGATCATGGACAGCGTAATGCGACATATACAGAAAAAACGGATTGTCTTTGTTGCTCTCAATGTATTTGAGCGCATCATCGGTAAGCCGATCGGTCAAGTAATCGCCCTCTTTGGCATCCTCCAGGCCTTTAAGCTTGAAAGGGGCGAAATATCCTCCTGGGCCTGGCCACCCCCAAGGCCAATCAGGTATATGACTATCAAATCCATGGGCCATAGGGTTGGAAGGATCCTCTCCGAGATGCCACTTTCCGATAATTGCGGTTTTGTAGCCAACTTCTTTTAAGGCCTCGGCAATGGTCGTTTCCTCGTAGGGCAGTTTTTGGTTGACCTCTACATTCTTCAATTTCTGAAATGGATAGTCTTTACGTCCCGGGAGCCAGTCCGTCAAATTGATCGTTGCCGGGTATTTACCAGTTAAAAGACTGGCCCGGGTCGGGGAACAGACATGGCCAGCTGCATAGGCGTCTGTAAACTTTACACCGGATTTTGCCAAGGCATCAATATTAGGGGTCTCATAAAAATTGCTGCCATAACAACCCACATCGGACCAACCTAAATCGTCCACAAAGAACAGGACTATATTAGGGCGCTTATCCTTTTGGGCAGGGGCACTTAGGGGCAGGACTAATAGAAAAAATAGGAGAATCAATGATAATCTCCTATATTCACATTTGTGCTCCATTGACCAAGTAATCTTGCTTTTGACCATAGAATTTTTATACATAATTATGTGTTTAATGGTTTATTTTTAAAGCTATTAGGACAATCATTACCAAATATTTTATCATCGAATAGGTAGAGGATTGTTTCATTCAAAACCTTACGAAATCTTGATTGGTAGGAAACCAATGACTAATACGGCAATAAATCAATATCCCGGATTCTCGACAAGTTTTGGATTTTCTGCAACCCGCTCAACTCCTAAAGGCAAATAGTAATTCTGATCCAAAAATATTCGTGCTATGCCCTCACCGTTTATGAAAGTAATTTTAAACTTTTTGGTGTCATAATTGAAAATATATTGCAAGCCCTGCATCCGAACGCCATTCAAAAGCTCCTTTGCAATACGCCAACGACGTATATCCCAATAACTATGGTCTTCCCATGATAGTTCTACCAGTCTTTCATTTTGAATAATATCCATATCAATAGCTGCCTTTGGCGGCATTGCCGCTCTTTCCCTTAAAAGATTCAGGGTGGTCAATGCTTCTCCTTCCCTTCCAAGATAAAAGGCGGCCTCGGTTAAATTAAGATATATTTCCCCCAATCTAAAAATGATATGATCGGTATCATCGGTGAAAATTGGAGTAGGAGCAATACTTTCATTGGTCCTTTTTCTGACCATCAATCCCGTTCTGGTCGTATTTCGAGCCGATGCCATGTATGGCCAACCGTCTTCAGCAGTTCCTGCCGTAAGAATTTCGCCATTACGTAGCGTTCCACTGTGAAAATGAACGTGCCCCCCTTGCCATGGGCTTTCGGGATAAAATATTGTTGCCTTAAAACGGGGATCACGATTATTCCAAAGCTCATCGGGAGACCATTCTTGTGCGGCTATCTGTTGCCTGGAAATCGAAGTGCCCGGGGATCCATCCGCAAATTCGAACCGCTCGGTAAAATCATAAAGGGCCAACATGGTCGAAAAGGTATTGGAGAAATCATGTGGTGCGGCCCGCATCGTGTAACCATGGGCCCTATTTTTGCTATAATCGTAAACTTCCGCCATTATTACTTCGGAATTATCGGGAGATTCATCAAGAAAAAGATTTTGGAAATTCTCGGTGGGATCCGGGTATTTAGTATATAAACTATGTAACCCGCTATCGATTATTTCCTTGGATGCATCATAGCTAAGCTGGGCATAATACTCCACATCGGCCGATGGAAACCCCAATAATCCATTTAACTGCTGCTGTCCGAATTGGGCGATACTGGCGGCATAAAGGGCGGCCGTGCTCTTTAAAGCCAATGCAGCCATTTTCGACGGGCGGCCCCTGTCCAATGGCTGGGAAGGCAATATTTGGGATATAGCATCCAACTCATTTATGATGAAATCATAGACTTCCTTTTCTGAGTTTCTGGGTATGTAAATGTCTTCTTCCGGCGCATCCAAAGGTTGTACTACGGTAACTATTGGTACCCCACCATATCGGATGACCATCTGAAAATACATATAGGCCCGTATGAACCGGACTTCCGCCGAACGTTGCTCTATCACTTGGGGGTTCAACGACGATTCAGCAATTTTTTCGATAAAATTATTGCATTCCCTTATATTCTCGTAATTCCAATAGTGCAGGCCAGGAAGTCCCGAGGCGGAAGTTATTACATTTGTAGAATTTCCATAAGGAGGATGGTGGCCCCCATAAGATCTGCCTTCCCCGCCCATCGAGGCGATCATGGCATAGTTGGTGTTTTCCGGATTATCTCTTAATCCTGGAAAATCAACGCGATTGTATATGTCCGCTAGGTAGGCATCTGTCAAAGCAGGGTCTTCAAAAACAAGATCTTCTGAAATTAGCGCCAAAGGTTCTTTGTCAAGATAATCAGAGCATCCTACTAATATTACCAATAAAAAGATTAGAAAATTTTTCATATGTTATTTTTTAGAATATTATATCAAAGCCAAGCGAATAGGTCTGTAATACGGGATAAAATTTTTGACCGCCTGTGGATTCTGGATCCACGGTATTCTTATATATCCCTAATTTGCTCAACGTGAATAAATTACTGCCGGTCAAGTTGAACCTTAACCCCCTTAGACCTATTTGGCCAATCAATTTTTGTGGAAAATCATATCCAATGCTTAAGTTTTTAAGCCGAACATAAGTAGCATCCTTTAACCAAAAATCAGACGTTTTTTGATTATTTATGCTGGTCCCGCTGTCATCACCAAGAATGACGGGCAACCTTGCGTTCGGATTAATATTCACACTGGGATCTTGTGGGTCTGGCTGCCATCGATATTTGTACTGGAACTCGTATGGAACACTATTGTTCGTCAGTGGCCTGGCCAATGATCCGCCAATATAAGTATTGAACAAAGAGGCACCCTGGAACAAAGCCGATAGGCTAAACCCCTTATAGTCGAACCGCATATTGAGTCCATAAGTCAAATCGGGAAAGGTACCATAGCCTATTTCATCTTGATCTCTAAAATCAATAACATTGTCACCATTTATATCGAGATATCGAATATCCCCGGGACGAAGGGTTACATTATTCGCTTGATCCTGATCCACAGGGTGATTATCAATTTCAGCTTGGGTCATGAACAGACCATCCGCCTTATACCCGATCCACCGATTTGTGTAGTTTCCGGTCCGTTTAAAAATACGAATTTCATCCGGATCGTCATACGGACTTTCCGCCCACTTCCTATATTTTTGACGTGCATAACTTACAGAGCCTGTAACATTATATCGAAAATCGTTCCCGATCTTATTTTTGTGGTTTAAGCTAAGTTCAAACCCTCTATCCTCCGTAGAGTTTAAATTCACTTCAGGCAATATTGCACCAAAGGTCGAGGGATAGCTGTCTATGGGTTGGGCGAATATATTGTCCGTTACCCTATAAAACCAATCGAACTCGAATCCGAATAATCCGTTGGCAAACGAAGCGTCCAACCCGATATTATAGCTTGTATTGTCCAGCCAGGTAATATTCCTATTTGGCAATCCTGTGGTGCGAATCTCCCTATATACATTACTGCCTAATAAATACACATCGGTAGGGTTTGTCAAGATTTGATATCCAGCCAAATACCGAAAAGCATCCACGGTGTCATTCCCCGTTTCGCTAAAGGAAGCTCTAAGTTTGATATTGTCGATCCAGGTGGCATTCTCTTTAATAAATGCTTCCTCAGAAATCCGCCATGCCGCCGAAACACTTGGGAATGTCCCCCAGCGGGAATTGGATGGAAATTTATGCGAAGCATCGAAGCGAACAGTCCCTTCGAGAAGATATTTTCCCAAATAGGAATAGTTAAGTCGCCCAACGTAACTGACCCGGCCCGTTTCTTCGGCTCCACCGTTATTGGTCAAATTCTCCGTGGAACCAGCGAAGAGGTAGGGTAACTCTGACGATATTAAATCCCTTCTGCCGGCTTCTAAAAAAGAAGACTCCGTATCGATACCTTCCGTCAGAAATAGTGCTCCGACCGTATGGTCGTTAAAAGTATTTTCATAATTTAAAGATAGTAGTGGATAGATACTGGTAAATCTGGAGGTCTCATCTATTAAGGTGTTGGTTCCATTGTCAGTCCACTCCGTATATTCTCCGCTGTCATAGTTGTAACTCAGTACCTTGAACACTTTGTCCTGAAATTTTTCGAATCGTTCTTGGGTATTATAATTAAGGGTGGCGTTTGCCACTAATCCTTCGAGTCCGGGAACTTTATAGCTCAAATTAATTCTACTGGTAAAGAATTTTTCATTCTTCGATACAAATCCAGTAAATTTAGATGTAGAATTGGCAACAGGGCTTCTATTAATAAATCCCGAATATGCACCACCCAATGTGGGGTCTGGCAAGGACGCCGGCAATGTTGGCAAAGCCGATTGCAATTGAGTCCAAGTTTGAGCAATACCATTTGACCTTTCCCCTACACCTATTTCCCACATCTGTGGTTCATCCGTCTGCTCGTTTCGAAACGCCATGTTAAAAGTAACATTGATACGGTCTGTAATTTGGGCATCGATGTTCGATCGAAAATTGTACCTGCCAAACGATAAGTCATCTGACCTGAATAATGAATTTTGATTTAAATAGCCGGCATTAAGAAAATACTTGATATTTTCTGTCCCGCCTGTTGCACTAAGCGTGTGGGAATCCATAACAGACTGTTTTTTCAAAGTTGCCTCGTACCAATTTTCATTTGGGTAGTTTGGATCGTTTCCGGCTTTAAACTTTTGCACGTCCTCTTCTGAATAGGTAAATGGCAATCCACTGACCAACTCCCCCTCTCTTTTTATTTCGGTATATTTCCATGACGGAACCCACTCGGGCACCGTTGCCGCCCTCTGAAACGAGTAATTTCTGGAATATGTTATTGTGGTTCGACCTTCTTTCCCGCGCTTTGTTGTGATCAACACCACTCCGTTTCCCGCACGGGCACCATAAATAGCGGCAGCCGCGTCTTTTAACACGCTTATCGATTCGATTTCGTTCGGATCCATGAACCCTCAACACCGTCTACAAGAACCAAGGGCGCATCATAGCCCCGTATACTAAGTTCGCCCACGTCTGAGCCAGGAACACCTCCGTTCTGTTTGATGAACAGGCCCGGTGCCCTGCCCGTAAGGAGTTCGGTGACATTTGGGGCCTTGGTTTCTGTCAATTCCTCCGTCTGAACTGTTGAAACGGAACCGGTCAGGTTAATTTTCTTCTGTGTACCATAGCCGACCACGACCACTTCGTCCAATCCGGTAGAGCTTTCTTCCAATGCTATGTTCACTGTAGTCTGCCCGCTGACCGCAACTTCTTTGGTCGTATACCCGATATAGGAAACGACCAAGGTGGCATTCCCATCTGAAAGGTCGATAGAAAAATTTCCATCAAAATCGGCGGTCACCCCATTGGTGGTGCCCTTTTCAACAATATTCGCCCCAGACAACGGGATTCCCGCCTCATCTGTCACAATACCATTAATTATTTGTTGGAGCAAATTGTTTTCGATTCCTTCATTTACATCCAATATGGGCGAAGTAACCATTGTGACATCGGAATTCTGATTACCATAATTTGGATTCAGTACAAACAAAGTAATGAAAACAAACACCTTGATTTTTATAAGATTCCAATAGTTGCCATTGGCATTATTAAACATTTTATTCATAATTATTCGGTTTAAGTTGATTAGCATCCATCTTAATTGGTACCTCCTTTTTAAGTTGTATTTTTTTTGCTGCCGATAAGATGTCCTTATTCGGTTTGCAATTTTCCCCGAAAACATTCAAAAGACCCTTTGTATCGCAAAAATCGAAGAGTTTCAAAATCGGAAAAATGGTTCGTTTCTTAAAATGCCGTTCTCCATCGATCCCATAGATTGGGCATTCTCTAATTGAAGATTTGACTGGAAATCCAAATATCAAAGGATTAGCTTATGAATCAAAATCAACAATATTGTCAAACTTATAACTATTTTAATATTGTGGCAATATGAAATATGTACAATCGATTTAGATATTTTACCAATATATCCATTCACATGGTTGTATGCGAATAAGTTTGTTATTGTTAAATAGTTATTTTTAGGATATAAAATTTAGTGAAATGTCGTATTGTTTAACGGAATAATACATATAATGTAATTGTTAATTGAAATTCCATTATTTTTTATGATGCATCTAGTTAGGTGAATTCCTTTAATAAATTTATCGTTATATTTGAGTTAGATATTTGACATTTTCTGGATTTGTTGACTAATTGTTGCAACAGGAAATCTTATATGGACTCGAGAAATTCTATTTCTTCCATCTAATTGGATGTCACACCATCAATTCCGAATTTAAGTAGTAGTAAGTTTTTAATTTAATATTTTTAGTTTGAAATCAAATAGCACTAAAAACATACGTAAAAAGCGCCGCAAGGTTGCCCTACTTTTGGAGACATCCAATGAGTATTCCAGGGGAATAATAAAAGGCATTTATGGGTATATTAGGGAACACGACGGATGGGATGTCTTTTTAGGGGAATACAGTAGGGGCCAACCAAATCCTGAGTGGCTTTTATCTTGGAAAGGAGACGGTATAATTGCGCGTATTGAAAACGATGATATGGCAAAATTGATAGAACTTTGCCAACTACCTGCCGTTGATACCAGTTCGGCCAATTTAGTGCCGAATATCCCCTGGGTGGAAACGGATGATAAAAAAATTGCCCAAGTCGCTTTGGATCACCTACTTAGTTGCGGGTTTAAAAACTTTGGCTTTGTTGGTACAGATTTTAACTGGTCCACATGGCGCGAAAATCATTTTATTGAACTTCTTGAAATAGCCGGTTTTACCGGTCAACACTACAGCATATCACTAGATTTAAAATTGAACTGGGTTGCCGAACAAAAAAGCATGAATGCTTGGTTGGCTTCAGTACCTAAGCCAATCGGAATATTTTCTGCGTATGATCAGTTAGGTCGTATAATTATTGATGCTGCCCACAATTCTGGTTTTATGGTCCCTGAGGAAATAGCGGTTATAGGTGTTGATAATGACCCCCTAATATGTGAACTCTGTTCACCATCACTTACAAGTGTAATTCCGGATACCTATAAGACTGGATATATGGCAGCAACTTTGTTGGATTCTCTAATGAACGGAGAAAAGGTTACAGGTCTTACAAATTTGATAGCTCCATTAGGAATACAAAAAAGACGATCAACAGATTCCTTGGCCTTGGATGACCCATATATATCAAAGGCTTTGCATTATATTTATGAACATGCAAACAGTGGTTCTTTCAATATAAATGATATTCTAGATTTTGTCCCCATGACCAGGAGAGTCTTTGAGAAAAAATTTTTAGATATGGTGGGTCGCACCCCTTATAAGGAACTACAGAGAATTAGAATAAACCGATTAAAGCAACTTCTGAGTGAAACTGAACTAGGACTTATCGAAATTGCAGAAAAGACAGGTTTTGAACACGTCTCCTATATGAGCTATCTGTTTAAAAGGGAAGTAGGAATTTCACCAATTGCCTATCGAAATACAAAAATGACTTCATATTGAGAACATTATTATTTTTCTGACTATATTCCAAGAATAAATCCGAAAAAAAATTTATTTATGGAAGTCAGAAACTAATCACATTATGTTTGATGACTGTTATATCCAATTCAAAATTCACCTAAGTAGCATCAAACTATATTTACAAGGGAATCTCTGCCATTTCCTTGTTTATCTCCTTTCCGTCGCATTATTTCCTTCAAATTCTGCATATCCTCCCCTACCTTTTTTTCGACCACTCTAGCGTAGATTTGAGTAGTTGAAAGCTTGGTATGCCCCAACAACTTGGAAACCGTTTCAAGGGGCACACCATTTGAAAGGGTAATCGCGGTGGCAAAGGTATGCCGGGCTACATGAAAGGTTATCTTTTTACGAATACCGCAGGCGATTGCGATATCCTTTAAGACCCTGTTCATCATTTGGTTGCTATATATGGGCAATAATCTTCCTTCAGAAACCATATCCTGTTCATCCTTATACTTATCCAAAATTTCCTTGGCTTTCGGCAGCAAAGGAATTTTTAAAGGTTCATCGGTCTTGGTCCTTTTGGTGTAGATCCAATCATTACCATCAATGCCCTTAACCAAATGGTCTGTCTTTAATTCATGTACATCAATAAATGAAAGCCCGGTATAACAGGCAAAAATGAACAAGTCTTTAATTTGTTGGGTACTTGGAACTATAAATGTAGTTTCTTCAATGAGTTGCAGTTCCCGTTCCGTTAAAAAATGGCGTTCTGTTTTTTCAAACCGGAGTTTAAAATTTACAAACGGGTCTTTTTCCAGCCATTCCAGTTTCACGGCCAATCTCGACATCTTTTTTAGCCGTTCCATATGTTTCATGGCGCCGTTATTGGCACAACCCATTCGCGTGGTCGGCTTATACTTTCTTAGATATTGTTCAAAATCTACAATAAAAGCATAGTTCAGCTTTTTGAGAAGTACATCCTCAACACCCAATTCCTCATTTAAAAACAGTTTAATACACCGCTCAGAACTATAATAGTTTTTCATCGTCCCAATTCTAAGAGAAGAGTGCATAGAAGTATTGTGGTATGTAATCAAATCTAGTAGTGTCTTGCCTCTTTCATCTTCTCCTAAATATCGGGCCTTTATTCCGGCTGAAGTTATGTCAACTTCCTCCTGCAAAAGTTGCCGATGTGCCTCGTGCAATCCCGTAAAAACTTGGTCTATATACTTGTTTAGCGAGATAACGTACTTGGAAAATCCTTTGCCTCTTTTACGATTTTCGTCCCAAAGGGACACCTGCAATTCCCGATTTAAACTGAATTCGGCTCTTTTGCCATCAACTGTGACCCGAGCATAGAGCCTAATGTTCCCATTTTCCAAATTCAATTTTCGAGTGACAAATACAACGGATAACCTACTGTTTTCTAACATATTACATAGCTTTAAATTAATAAATAAACGGTAAAAAACACAAGGTCAAATACCTTTAAAAGCTACTTCAATATACAAAAAATACTGTGGATTCAAAATCCCTTTATGGACACCAGAGAGGTGTTTTCAGGTAGTTTCAAGAGGTTTCATCTGATACCTCTAAAAACATAAAACGTTGCAAATCAGGTGATTTGCAACGTCATGCGACTAGATGAAACTAGTCAAGTCGGGATGACAGGATTTGAACCTGCGACCACACGGCCCCCAGCCGTGTACGCTACCGGACTGCGCCACATCCCGAAAATTACTTTTCGTCAAGATATCGTTTGATACCTCTTTTCTTTATCTTTCTTTCCAACTGCCCCGCCTCGCTTCGGTCGGTACAGGGATAAGTTTTTATCAAAATCCAAGGTCTGCCCCTGGAGGTATACTTTTTACCACCACTAATATGGGTGATAAGCCGTTTTTCAATATTGTTGGTCTGACCCACATAGTAACGGTCGGCCGTTTCACTAAACAATATGTAAACCAAATATTCCATAATTTCAAACGACCATCACGCCTGGGGCGTGATACGCTACCGGGCCTGTCCCGCTCATTTGCGGGAACTGCACCACATCCCGAAAATGAGATTGCAAAAATAGGAAAGATCAAACAATTTAACCCTAAGCTTTTGTCAAAAAATTGAAACTTTTTTATACGGACACAATATTACAGTTTGTTTGGAATGATATTCACCATTTCTTCATAAATATATATGCTTGCCACTTTCAAAATAGCTTTAAAAATTTACAAATTATCAAACGGTTGGTCAATTGGAAAATAAATACTAATTTGAAAACTTTAATTCATATTCTAATCCACCCATATTAAAATAGTAAAATCTACCTATGAAGCTTAAAGGATTAATCATTTGCTTTTTCCTAACTAGCACTGCCGTTTCCATTGGCCAAACAACAAGCGAC
>Ga0222654_1000543_pt1 | contig 23539 bp, 20 predicted proteins | sample AntAcemetagen421_FD_179805 | JGI IMG/M metagenome (GOLD analysis project Ga0222654, IMG submission 179805) | Saline water microbial communities from Ace Lake, Antarctica - #421 | ecosystem: Environmental > Aquatic > Non-marine Saline and Alkaline > Saline | place: Antarctica: Ace Lake...
TGGACTTCTGGCTGCACGATGCGGACGGCAACGAAGTCGTCTTGGACGACTATTCGTTGCGCCACGTCGCGCCTTAGCAGGGTCAAAAATCGGCATCCTGCTGAACGGAAGAAACTTAGTTTGTAGGAAGAAACGAAGAGAACGAAGCGATAGTACAAATTGAAACTCCCCGCTGAATGCTGGAGGGAAGGAGCGGCCGCGGTCGGCTGAAGCGGAGAGGCAGAGTGACCATGCTTTCGGCATTTGCCTCAAGCGCGGCTACGGGAAACTGACGAGTGGGTCGCCGCGTTTGAGCGGATCGAAAACGGTGGGTGGTCAGGTGTCAGCGCCGCCATGCCTGCTCAGCTTTTGTGGGCATAAATGCTGCCAACTGCTCTTCATGTCTTGTCACCTAGGCCGAGAGGCTGGGGATGTCGGGCGTAAAGCCCGACCCACGTGGTGGATGCGGGGATGGCGGGGGCGGTCGGGTGAAACGGGCGTCGTCGAGCAACGCCCCTACGCGGAGAGGCAGAGTGGAGTTGGGGGTAAAGTTTCACTCAGAAGTGCGTTACGTGGATTTTTGTGGGTCGGGCTTTACGCCCGACATCGTTCAAGCTTCCGCTCAAGTGCTGGCCCGGTACCCTTGGGGCCCGCGCATTTATTCAACCTAACTGCGGTCTTGAGGTCGAACAAATGCAGGCCGAGAGGGCGGGGAGGGGGGGGCGCCCTTATCCGCTTAGAACCGAGAAGTCAGCGAAGACGGCGTAAATCACAAAGACCGCGACGATCAGGAGGGCTCCGCTTAGTTTGGCATGGCGCCAAGGAGTGAGATTCACGGCCTGAGCATCCTCGTGCACCCAGGCCTCGGCGGTGGGTTTCATCTGGCCGATGACGAGCATGATAACAACGAGCAGCGCGAAGACAGCACCGAGGAAATGGAATTCATTCATCGCAGCGACCACTTCATCGAACGGGGAAATAAAGTAACCACCGGCAATGAGAACGAAGCCCGCGATGAGGGCGATTTTGGCGGCGATTGCTGGCACTCGGCGGGTGAGCATGCCGACCACGACGACGGCAAAAATGGGGATGAAGTAGATGCCGTTCATCTTCTGGAGGTATTTGAAGATGCTTTCCTGTCCGGCGAGCATGGGCGCGAGCACCATCGCGATGATGGCCATGATCCACCCAAAGGTTTTGGAGGCGCTTACGATCTGGGCGTCGGTGGCGTTTTTGTTGATGATGCTTTTGTAGAGGCCGAGACTGAAGAGCGTCGTGGTGCTGTTGAGGGCCGAGTTGAACGAGCTGAGAATGGCTCCGACCATGACGGCGGCGAAGAATCCGGCGAGAGGGGCGGGCAATACTTGGCGAACGAGCGTGCCGTAAGCGTGGTCGGCCTTGATACCTTGGGAGGAGAGCAGGTGGAAGGCGATGAGCCCGGGGATGACGAGGTAGAGCGGGCCGAGGAGTTTGAAGGCACCGGTGAGCAGCACGCCTTTTTGTCCTTCAGCGAGACTGCTCGCCCCGAAGGTGCGTTGGATGATTTGTTGGTTAGTGCACCAGTAGAAGAGGTTGAGGAGCAGCACGCCGGTGAAGATGGTGCTGAACGGAACCGAGTTGGATTCGTTGCCGATCGAGTTGAATTTTTCGGGATGAGCTTCACGCATTATATCCCAACCAGCGAACACGCCGGTGTCACCGCTCACCGCTTGCAGACCGAAGTAGGTGATGAGTAAACCGCCGATCAGCAGACCAATGCCGTTGAGCGTATCGGAAACGGCGATGGTGCGCATACCGCCGAAGAGCGCGTAGATCGAGCCGAGGATGCCGACGAGCCAAACGGTGAGCCAGAGGATGCCCGACGAGGATTCGATGCCGGTGAGGGCAGGGAGATCCAGAATGGCGTTAAGGCCCGTCGCTCCGGTGTAGAGAATGATGGGCAGCAAAATGACCGCGTAGGCGACGAGGAAGATGAGGTTGGTGATGACTTGGGTGCCGTGGTCGAAACGTTTTTCTAAAAACTGGGGCACGGTTGTGATCCCGCTGCGGAGGAAGCGCGGCAGAAAGAAGAGCGCCATCGTTACCAGCGCGACGACGGCGACCACTTCCCAAACCATGACGCTCAGGCCGTCGTTGAACGCGGCCCCGTTGAGCCCCACCATTTGTTCGGTGGAGAGATTGGTGAGGAGCAGCGAACCCGCGATGAGCGGGAAGGTGAGGCTGCGTCCGCCGAGGAAGTAACCGGTGCTAGTTTGGTGGTCGTCCTTGCGGGTGAGATACCAGGTGATCGCACCGACCAGCGCGGTAAAAGCGAAGAAGGAGAGCAGAGTGAGAACAGGCATAGCTGAAGCGGGAGGGTTTCTAGGCAGACCGGGATTAGTCCGAAGTTGAGGTCGCTGGGATGGGCGGGGTCATGGAATCCATGGGGGTCCAAGAAGGATGGTGTTCGCTGATGGAGTCGAGGCAGGGTTCGGTGTGGCGCCACCAGCGCTGAGTGACGGGATCGGCGGCCGTGAGGGCATCGTCGTGGGCGGAGTCTTGACCAAGGTATTCGCTGTAGGTGAACAGCCAAAGCTCTGTTCCGAGTTCGATGAGGAAGGTGATCCAGCAGCGGCGTTGGCTGCGGCGCATTTGCTCAACCACTCCGGGCCAATTGGTTTGGTGGAGCGTGCGGTAGGAGAGTTCGCACTCGGGTTTCAAACGAGTGACGAATGCTTCGCGAGCCATCTGCGATGGGTCACTCGGTTCCGGCAGCGTGGGGCCGATAAGATTAATCAGTTCCAGCGGCAACCAGTTGGAACCGGTGTCGGCCCGTGGGTGGGGTTGCAGACTCGCCGAGAGGTGCTGTAACCACGGGTCGGATATGAGAATCGGCAGGACCTGTTCGACCGGGCCGAGATCTGATTCGAGGTAGAGGAACACGGAGGGGGGCGCGGAAGTCGACTCCCAGAAAATGTTGACGTTGTTCAGGCCAAGTTCGGCCCAGCGAGTCACGGTTTCGGCGGGAGGAGAACCGATGCGTTGCCCAGGTCGAATGTAGGATACGAATCCGTAACGGCGGAGACTATCACTATGGAGGCGGTTTTCGTAAGGAGACATGAAGGGCGACGGGGACAGTGGGCCCGCTCACCTGGCGGAGTTCAATCGCGCAAGCTGAAGTGCCGAGGAGAAAGCGGTGGGGGTGGAGTCTGGGTTTTCGCGGTCGTTTTCAAGCGTGGGGGGGCTGAAACGTTGAGGCGAAGTGAGAGGATAGCGGAGGGGGAACGCAGTCGGACACGAGTCGAATTCCAATCGAAACCCAGAGAGAGGGGCTGGACGTTTAAAGCGATGATCATCAATCAAAACGAGGTGGGACGTCGATGCAGGGGAGTGGACATGATCGGGAAGGATGGGCGGTGGAGGAGGTTCAACGAAGCCACGGGTCGTTGAACCAATTAAGCTAATTTAGACCGCTCACTGCGGGCGGTCAGCCGATGCGGTTTTCACCGCGATTTTCTTGTTGCTGGATGGTTATCGGCCAACCGGGAAATTGGTTGGTGGGATTACCATCGAGCGGATCGATGAGGAATCGGAACGACTCGATGTGGTAGGTCTTTGCCTTGGTGTCGAACGTGACGAAACCGAAGCCACTCCCTTTTTGGTGAGCCTTGTCGTAGCGATTGGGAGCCTTGCCCACGACCGGATTGCCGACGGCGTAGACGTAGACCTTGTTGCCGAATCCATCGAGGAACTCTCCGGTGTGGGCGTGGCCGTGACGCGGACGATTGGCGTGGGGCATGCCGACGTCGTCGGGGAGCCACCAGCGGGGATAACCGGCGGAGATCGCGGGGGTGCAGAAGGACCAGTTGGCGTCGCGTTGATGGGCGGTGCCGTATTGAGCGAGCGTGGTAAGGTGTTGGTCGCCGTTGATGTGGAGTGCCATCGAAGGACGTAGAATATCGATGGCCTGATCGCGGGCGGTTTGAGGCCAGGCTCCGGAATCGAGATCGCCTTTGAGGTAGCCGTTGGGACTACCGTGATGGGTGGCGACGCCGGCGAAGACGGTCTGACTGAGGAGGGACTTGAGTTTGTGGCCGCGCCAGTCGTTGGCCCACTGTTTGAGGAATTTTTCCTGACGATCACCGAGGAGCACGAGCCCTGGTTTGTCGAGGGCCGCGCAATCGAAGTCGGGGTCGGCCACATGATCGGCGCGGCCACTGCCCGTCTCGACGCGGGTCGGACCGCTCTTCCATTGGCGGTCGCCGATGATGGCGAAACTCACATCGCCATAGACCATGTCGCCGTAGTAGACGCTGATGTCCTGAAGGACGGGAGTAGGGGCAAAAGCGTCGGGGTGATGGGCAACGGTGGTGCGATGCACGGCGTTGACCATGCGGGCGGGTTCAATGTATCCGCCCTTTGATGACGAACCGGCGGATTTATCGGCCATGGGAGCGCCGGCTTCACCCCAAATGTTGCCTTGGAAGACGTCATGATCATCGGGCAAGCAAAGGGTGGGCTGGTTGCGCATAGCTTCGCGGAAGGCCCAGCCGAATTGATAATACTTGCGGAGGTAGTTGAGCGTGGCGCGATCGTAAGGCTCGCGAATAATGCCGAAACCGCCATGGCTCTCGTAGATCTGATCGCCGGAGAATAGGGCGAGATCGGGGGCCATTTTTACGACGTTGTTGGCGACGGGTTCGTAGGGGAACCCGTAGTCGTTTTGGCAAGTGAGAGCGGCCATGCGCAGGGGGCGTCCGGTGGGATTGGCGCGGATGGTGCCCGTCCATTCGTCGGGGGTTTCCGTGCCATCAAGGTGTTGCTCGCGGTAGACCAGTTTGTAGAGCGTGTCGGCTTTCTCGTTCCAGTTGGGTATCCGGAAAGTGGCGACCCAGGCATCAGGATCGAGTTGAGCGGAGCCGAGATTGGTCCATTTGCGGCCGCGCTGCACGTGAAGTTCGACGACTGGCGAATCCTGAGGACCCATCGGTCCGGTGAGGGCGCTGATCTTCATGACGAAACCCTCGGGAGTGCGAGAATCGCTGAGGGAATACATCGACCAAAGGATGGGACCGAAGCGGCGTTCGGGGCTGACCGTGAAGGCGGTGCCGGAGAATGTCCAATTCGCGAAGCGGTGGCGGGAGCCAGCGTTCGAATCGTTCTCCCCTTTCTTTCCGCGAGGGATGGAATTGGCGTAGTTGCTGACCACCGCGATATTACCCCGTAGCTTGCTGGCGGCGGCGGCGTGGGAGATGCGACCGAGAGTCGCGCCGTTCTCCGGTGAGCGAGCCTCGAGGGTGAGTAGCATTTTGCCGTTCTGGCCTTCGCCGGTGAGATGAAGGTCGATCGCGGTGAGGTCGGCGCTCGCGCTGAGGCGGGTCGATTCGGGGCCGAGCTGAAGTTGGCCATCGACGATGCCAGCATTGAGTCCCTTTCCGACGAAGCAGTTGCTGCGGTATTCGTTGAGCTCGCTGCGAATGCCGAGGCGGAAACCGGCGCCGCCATTCTTGCCGTTGGCATCGAGCTGACTCATGCGAACCGACATCTTGAGATTGCCGGAGGGTTTCGTGAGTTGATGCGTGATCGAGTGGATACTGCGGTTGGTGTCCATGCTGAGGCACTCGGCGGCCCCATCGACGATGTGCCAGTCTTCCATCGGGTTGGCCCAAAAGTCGCCACCGAGCCACACGCGATTGTGAGTGCGTGCCCAGGGATCAGTGGTTGCGCCGGAGCCGGTGATGGCAGCGAGACTGCGGTGCGGGGCGTTGCTCAGCCCCAGCAGTGTTCCTGCGGTGACCAGTTTAATGGCGGAGCGGCGGGTGATGTTGTGGACGAAATTAAGAGGGGCGGGATTGGTGGGCAAAATGAGGTGGGGTTGGGGTTAAGAAATTGGCGTTCAGCAAGCCAACTGGTGTAGGCCGGCAGCTTGAAAGAAGTGGCCGGAAGGGGAAAGAGGATTTGGCCGGAAACTACGGAGAATACTCGTTGTATTCGATGCGGTCGGAGATCGCCCACGCGAGGTCGGCTTGAATCTGAGGGGAAGCAAGTTGGGGCTCTTGGTAAGTTTTCGCGTAGCGCTCGAGGGCGATGGCGAGTCGGCGGATTGTGTCACGATGGGTGGCTGATCGGACGAGGTTGGTTAACTCGTTGGGATCCTCCTCTAGGTCGAACAACACGGGAGGAGCCGACGAACCGACGACGAATTTGTATTGGCGGGAAAAGGCGCCGATCCAGCCGTTGTCGGGTTTGAAGTCGCCGGCGGCGGTTTTCGAATGACCGCCATTGCGGACGAAAGTGATGTGTTCCCAATCGGTGGGAGCTTCGCCCGTGGTAAAGAAGGACGAATAGTCGCGTCCCTCGTTTTCGATGGGATCTATGATGCCCAAGAGGGAAAGCAAGGTGGGTTTAAAATCGACGGTGCCAAATGGCTCGCGCACGACGAGGCCGGGTTCGACGAGTCCCGGGGCGTGCATGATGAATGGGATGCGAGCGGAGCCCTCCATGGGCACGCCTTTGTTGTCGCGGCCATGCTCGCCGAGAAGGTCGCCGTGATCGGAGGTGAAGACGATGATGGTATTTTCCAAGATGCCTTCTTCGCGCAGGGCATCGATGATACGGCCGATGTTGTCATCAATGCACTTCACCATGCCGAAGTACTGGGAGAGAATTTTGGGATTGTGCTGGTAGGCAAGGGTCTGGGCGTAGGCGGGGAGATCCTGGCCGACCGAGGCAGATTTCGGCAATTGGAAATCGAGATCCGTATACATCGTGTCGTAGGGCGGACGGACGGTGTTGGGGCCGTGGGGATCGGGAATGCAGACGTGGTAGGCGAAGGCTTCGCCGGCGTGTTCGCGGATGAAATCGATGGTGCGATTGGCCAGGAAGTCGGTGGTGAATGATTCTTCGTCGGCGCCGGCGAGGCCATAGTCGGGACCGCCGTTCTTGTTCAAGGCGCCGACGCGAGGACCGTCTTTTTCGATGGTGAGGTTTTTCCAATGACCGCGGTTGAACATGTAGCGGTTGTCTTCCCAGCCGAAACTGCGCTTGGGCTCCCATTGCGGTTTGCCCATGCCGTCCAAATGCCACTTGCCGGCGTAGCCCGTCGCGTAGCCTTGGCGGCGTAACTCTTCGCCGTAGGTCACCATGTGGTCCCACATCGGCAGGTCGTTTTTGATGGATCCGGTGTTTTGCGGGTAGTGGCCCGTCATCATCGCGGCGCGGGAGGGGGTGCAAACGGGAGATGTGGCGTAGGCGCGGTCGGCGATGGCGCCGTGGTGGGCGAGCCAGTCAATGTGGGGGGTTTTGACTTTGATCCCATCACCCCAGGGGTAGGCCTGATCGTAGGGCAGGAGAGCGCGGTAGGCGCCGAGGGTGCGAAAGTTGTGCTCGTCAGTCTGGATAACGAGGAGATTGCGACGGGCGGAATCGGCGTGAAGGGTTGTCGCAGCGAGTGCGATCAAACAACCAAGGACAAGAAAAGCGCGAGCGGGGGAGGGTAGCTTCATAGGGGAGCGGGCAGCTTCCACGATGGTGTTCGAGATTTCAAGTCGGCACATTGAAAGGAACGCTTTGTTCGGGAATCGGATTGTCGTTTTTGTTCGTCGTGGGGGCGGCAGATTGTCGGAATGCACCAATGCGGAATTTTACCCGAATAGTTTGGATCGGTGTGTCGGTGGCCCTGTTTGCGGTGAAAGCATCGTCGGCTGAACCGCCGCGTTGGGCTTATCCGGTGAATCCGCCGGCTGCTATTCGTCACGTGGATGATGGACAACCGCTCAGGGTGCCCAATAGCGAAGTGTCCTATGTTCGGAGCGAGTTGAAACTGGTGGCGGGAAATCCGGTCGCGGATTGGCATCCAGAACGCCATCCTGCGATGCCGGAGATCGTCTCGCACGGGAGCAAAGACCCAGCCGTATCGGCGTGTGGGTTTTGCCATTTACCAAACGGCTCAGGGCGGCCGGAGAATACGAGTCTGGCGGGGCTGACTCCGGGCTACTTCAAGGCGCAGATGGAGGCGTTTCGGAATGATGAGCGCATGGGATCGAAGGCAGACCGGAATCCGCAAAATACGATGATTACAATGGCGAAGCGGATCAGTGACGCGGACATCGAGACAGCGGCGGCGTATTTCGCCTCAGTGACTCCGGAAAAATTTGTGGAAATTATTGAGACGGATACGGTGCCGTGCACAATTGTGGCGGGTTGGATGTTGGCCCGGGATCCCGAAGGTGGCACGGAGCCGATTGGAAATCGAATCATCGAGATTGCCGAAGATTTTGAACGGTTCGAGAAGCGTGATTCGCGCACGCCCTACGTGGCCTACGCGCCGATCGGGAGCCGGAGTCGAGGAGCCCTGCTAGTGGCCTCGGGGGGAGGTAAAACAATCACGTGTGCGATTTGCCATGGGGCGGATTTAAATGGAATGGCAGATATCCCGAGATTGGCGGGGCGGTCGCCGAGCTATTTGTTTCGGCAGCTTTTTGATCTGCGCGAAGGCACCCGAACGGGGGGCGCCTCGGTCTTGATGAAACAGGTTGTCGAAAACCTCTCCGATGCAGACATGGTCGACATCTCCGCTTATTTGGCAAGTTGTGCGCCCTAGGTCTGAGGAAACTACCGAAGGTCGGTAGGGTGGAGCGCGGCTACAGCGCCCAGATTCTTAAGTCGTCGAGCTGAGGGGAAACCTTGGCGCTGATGCTGACTTTGGTGATGGAGTCATGCGTCATGCCGGGGGAGCGAAATTCGCCGGCGAGTTGGCCGTCGATGGTGATGCGTAGGGCGTTGCCGTGCTTGACCATGGTGAGGGTGTGCCACTGGCCGTCGGCGAGTTTGGCGGGAATGAGTTTTGTTTTAGTTTTAAGGAGCTCTGCCAGCTCGGGAGTCTTTTGGCCGGCTTTGATTTAGGTCCGGATTTTGAGGTCCATTGAGCCGGTCTTGGAATCCTTGATGATGATGCCGCGTTTGCCGAATCCGACGTTGATGATGTGGCCGGAGTGCACGGTCTGGTATTCCGGATTATTGAAATCGACGGCGAAACTCTCAGCGCCCGAGAACCGGGCGCGGATTGGGATCACACCGTCTCGGAAGTTGGGTGCGATAGCGTGGAAAATGACGGCGTTGTGATCAGCCCCGGGGGCGGTCTTGATGGTGAGAGCGCCATTGATGATGGTGGCTTGTTTTTGGCCGGAGGCGCGGCGTTCGCTGTTGGAATCCCAACCGTTGGCCATGCCGTCTTTGGTGGTAGAGGTGTCGGTGCGGTTAAAGTCGTCGGCGAAGATGAGAGTGCCTGCGGATTCGATGAGCGCGATGTCGTCGACGGCGAATGCGGTGGACGTGAAAGCGAAGAGAGAAACGAGAGCGAGGCGAGTGAGCATGTGAGTCGTGGGCTTAGGGTTTGGTGGCGAAGATCTTGAGATTGTCGAACTCGGTAGTGGAGCCGTTTACGGTGAAACCGAATTTGGTTTTGGTGGGGTGGGCGAAGCCGGGAGAGCGGTGGCTCGTGACTAATTTGCCGTCGATATAGGCACTCATCATGTCGTCTTGGATGACGACGCGCAGCTTATACCATTGGCCTGCTTTGAGATCCAGTTTGGCGTGGGCTTGTTTGGTTTCGAGGTAGGCGTCCAGCTCTTCTCGTTGGGCGGCAGGCAGGTTTTCATCCTGTCGCTGATTCCGGATGTTGAGGTCCATTGCCCCCGTTTTGTCGTCGGCGACTTTGATGGAATTTGGCGAAAGGGAGAGCCGGCAGATGTGTCCGGCGTGCACCGGTTGGTAGTTGTGATCATCGACCACAAAGTTCCAGCGGGTGCCGCCGTTGAAGCGAAAATCGAATTCGATATCGAGATTCCTGAATTCACGCAGCATGCGGATGGTGGCGCCGTGGCCGGGATTGAGTTGCTTACCGACTAACACGCCATCAACGACGGTCCAGTCACCCACCCATTCTTTATGGGAGACGTAGTCCTCACCAATTTCGGAACGGCCGGTGAAGTCGTCGGAGAAGACTATGGTGGGATTGGCATTGGCGGCGAAGACCGAGCAGGTGAACCCGAAGCTCAGGGCAAGAAGGGGCAGACTGAGGAGGTGACGAGGTCGGATATTCATAGGGGTAAAGATGGGGTCACTGACTCTAGGATGCAATTGGGGGAAACTCAGTCTCAAGTCATTGGGAGAAATACCCAACATTCCTAGGCACTTGTTTAGTTAAGCAAGTAACCCGAGCGATTGGAATCTGTGGATCGCTGGAAATCGATTGGTACACGTTTCAGCTTAATTGATATCCACTCGGGTAAATGGATATTTCTTCCGGCTTTGAATGCCCTCACGATGCGTTTTGTTGAAGACGAGAGTAAACCTCGACCCAACGCCTCTCGCTTCCCCCCCGGAGATACCCCTGCTTACCCAATCCTGACCCTAGACTATGAAGAAACTCCTCCTCACCCTCGGGCTCTGTCTACTCTCGGCTGTTATGGTCTCCGCCAAAGTGACCCGCGAACGCGACGTCATCTATCAACACACGGAAGGCGTCGCCTTGACGCTGGAAGTGTTTACGCCGGAAAATCCCAATGGCCTCGGGATCGTCAGTATCGTGAGCGGCGGCTGGAAATCCAGCCACAGCCGGGTGAAGGACGATCACGGAAAACTGTATACGGACGCCGGATACACCGTCTTTGCCGTGGTGCATGGTTCGCAGCCGCGCTACCAGGTTCGCGATGTCATGGGCTTTTTGCACCGGGCGGTGCGTTTCATCCGGTTCAATGCGGATCGTTGGGGTGTCGATCCGGATCGGCTTGGCGTGACTGGCTCCAGCGCAGGCGGTCATTTGAGCCTCATCCTCGCGACTCAAGGGGCTCCGGGGGATCCCAAGTCCAAGGATCCGGTTGAGCGCACGAGCAGCGCCGTGCAAGCCGCCGCTGTCTTTTACCCACCCGTCGACTACTTGAACTGGCGTCATGCCGGCGACGATGCCGTGGGCGTCGGCCCTCAGGCCCGCTGGCAACCCGCCTTTGGCCCCGAGTCCTCCACCGCCGAGGGGCGCCAGGATCTGGGGCGGGCCATGTCCTCGATTTATCACATCAAGGCAGACACCGCGCCGACGTTGATCATCCACGGTGATATTGATCCCATCGTGCCGCTCTATCAGGCGGAGCGATTCATGGAGGTCGCCAAAGAGCATGGCGTCACGACCAAGCTCATTGTCAAAGCAGGCGGCAAACACAACTGGCCTGACCGGGATAAGGAAGAGGTAGAATTCCTCCACTGGTTCAATCAACAGCTTCAACCCTAATTCGCTATGCGTCACGCTCCTCCTCTTTGCCCCCGCTGGAATCGCTCTGCTCGAGCCAGTCTTTTGCGTGCCGCCGCCGGATGGCTCGGTCTGCCGTCACTCACCGCTGGTGAGGGTGCCAAGTCGGCACCTGTGATTGGACGATTCGAATGGCCGGTCAGCTCGAGGCCAGTGGCCTGCGCCTTGGCGCTCTTCTGCCACTCCAAAATAGTCTCATCCAGCTCGCTTTATTTCCTCTGTTTTCTTCTGTAAAAATTTACTGCCTCTAAGACCCCCCTGCCTTCCATGAAACGCATCTTCCTTTTTCTCCTGCTCCTGCCGCTCGGTCTGTTCGCGACGAAACCCGCTCAGCCCAACATCATCCTCTTTCTCGTCGACGACATGGGGCTGATGGATACGTCGGCGCCGATGATGGTGAACAACGCGGGCAAGCTGGTGGCCCAGCCACTCAACGCGTGGTATCGCACGCCCAGCATGGAACGGCTGGCGAAGAAGGGGATTCGATTCAGTCAGTTCTACGCACACACGGTTTGTTCACCGACCCGGACCTCGATCATGACAGGGCAAAATTCGGCCCGTCACCGCACCACGCAGTTTATAAGCCCGCGCGGTAAGAACACGGGTGACCACGGACCCGACGGTTGGAACTGGGCGGGGCTTACGCCGGATGACGTTACGTTGCCCGGTTTGTTGCGCGACGCGGGCTACCGCACTATCCACGTGGGCAAGGCGCACTTCGCGCCTCCCGGCCACCCCGGGGAAGATCCGTCCAATATCGGTTTCGACGTAAATGTCGGTGGTGGTGCGATGGGCCAACCCGGTAGTTACTGGGGGCAGGACGGCTACGGAAACCTGACCCCCAAGCGGGAGACTTGGGCGGTGCCAGGTTTGGAGAAATATTATAAGACCGATACGTTTTTGACCGAGGCCCTGACGATTGAAGCCAAGGCAGAAATCGATCGATCGCTCGAAGGCGATACACCATTCTACCTCTACATGTCGCATTACGCGGTGCATTCGCCGTTTCAGGCCGATCCGCGATTTGAAGGTAATTATGCGGAATCGGAGAAGGACGAACGCAGCCGCGCTTACGCCACGCTGATCGAAGGCATGGACAAATCATTGGGCGATCTGATGGATCACCTTGAAGTCCGCGGCATCGCGGAAACTACGCTGATCATCTTCATGGGTGATAACGGTTCCGATGCGCCCTTCGGCGATTCGGACAATATCGCCAGTTCAGCCCCTTTCCGGGGCAAAAAAGCGTCGCGCTGGGAAGGTGGCATCCGTGTGCCCTTCATCGCCGCGTGGGGCAACCCGCAGGCCGGAAACCCCGTCCAGCAGAAACTCCCGATCAAAGCGGGAGGGGTGCAGTCGCAGGTCGGAATCTGCTACGATGTTTTTCCGACGATTCTGGACGTCGCCGCAGCGAAATCTCCAGTGGGTCACGTCGTCGATGGGCAGGATTTGAAGCCCCTGTTACTGGGAGATCGGGACCCGGATCGGAAGGATGTGTTTCTTTCCCACTTCCCCCATGAGCACCGCAACAACTACTTCACCTCCTACCGCGCCGGGAACTGGAAGTTGATTTACCACTACCTGCCGGAGTCTGGTCGCGATGCGGATCGGTATGAACTCTACAATCTCCGCCGGGACCCGTCCGAGTCGGACAATCAAGCGGTGGCGCAGCCCGAGCGACTCGCCCGACTGACCCGCGTGATGATCCGGCAGCTGGACGCCATGGAGGCGCTTTACCCCGAGGTGGATGGTGTCGAACAACGCCCGCTGGTTCCGAGCCCCTGGATTGGTGCAGTCCTTTAACCGATAAACCGCAGTTGAGTCACAGAGAACACAGAGGAATCCAAACCAACTCATCGAGAGCCGACCTTAACGCATTGGGTGAAACCTAACCAATACGTGATCGAGTCCAAACCCTCTCGCTGTGACCTCGTTCCTATCCTCTGTGCCCTCTGTGACTCAAATTCGATGTTTCAACCGCCTCTCCCTCTTTTAATTCCAAAAATATTATTATGAAAACCCGAACCAATCTGCTCCGCCTAATGGTCGCGATGGCGGTTGTCGCCTTCGCCTCGGTGACCACCGCCAAACCCACCGCGGTGCCAAAAGACCTGCTGGGATACTGGACCTTGGACGTCGACTCCGACGAGCCTGCCTGGTTGCGGGTGAGTGAAGTGGACGGCGAACTCCAAGTGGCGATGCGGCTTTATGTTGGCCCTGATGGACCTTACCAGGATGCTCGCATCGAAGACGATCGTCTCAAGTTCACCTTGCGCCAACGTAAGCTGGCGAAGGGGAGCAAAGTGAACATCGCCCAGACGGTGGATGCCGTGGTGAAGAACGGGAAGCTCAATGGCGTGATTTCGGTCACTCGAGATGATGAGGGAGCCACGAAGACGAAGCACTTCACTGGAAAGAAATCATTGGACGCACCGACCCTGGCTCCTGATCTGAGTAAGGTGAAGTTCGGCCATCCGATTTCGCTCTTTAATGGCAAGGATCTTAACGGTTGGCGAGCGAATGAGACCGATAAGAAATTCGGTTGGAGCGCCGAAGATGGCCTCCTGGTCAACACCACGCCGAAGACCGACTTCAGTGCGACAGGCGCCTTCGCCAATCTTCGCACCGAAGCCGAGTTTGAAGACTTCTGGTTGCATATCGAATTTTTGATCGATGCCAATCGAAACAGCGGTGTTTACCTGCGTGGCATGTGGGAAGCGCAAGTCGTCGATCGCGACAGTCGCATGCAAGGGTTGCAAGGGGTAGGCGCGATCTTCAGCCGCATTGCTCCCTCGGTGCAGGCAGGTAAACCTCCCGGAGAGTGGCAGACCTACGATCTCACGATCGTCGACGGCCACGTGACCATCGTGCTCAACGGCGTCAAAGTGATTGACAATCAGCCGGTCGGTGACCCCACGGGAGGAGCTATTTACACCGACATTTCTGCCCCCGGCCCCATCTACCTTCAGGGCGACCACACCAGCGTAAAATACCGCGATATCTACCTCGCTCCGGTGGTGAAGTAATCGAGATCTCTTTCTTTAGATTATGTCTCCTTAGATCAAAATCATGAGGCATTGAACGGACTCTTTTTTGGCTCTCCGGCTCGTTGGACTGCCCTCTTTTATGACTCCTTGAAGTCGGCGCACCGTCTTCGAGCAAATAGATCAGTCAATTCCATTGAAACGAGGAAGGCACCAGTCAGTAGTAGAGAGTTCTCTGCCTGCGTTAGCAGCGCGTTGATCCTATGCCGACATCATACAAAGATTATTACTCAATCCTCAAGGTCGATAAAACGGCTTCTCAGGATGAGATTAAAAAGGGCTTTCGTAAGATTGCTCGGAAGTTTCACCCCGACGTAGCCGGTAGTTTCAATAAGGAAGCCTCGGATACTAAGTTCAAGGAAGCTAACGAAGCCTACGAGGTATTGGGTAATCCCGAGAAGCGTAGAAGTTACGATGACCTCGGCGCGAACTGGGACCGAGCGGGGCCATCACCATCGCGCTCGCATGGGCAATCGAGGAGGGGACCCGCGGGAAGTCCAAGTGGCGAGGAGTTCAACTTTGGGGGCACGGGGTATAGCGATTTTTTTGAGCAATACTTTGCGCGAGGGCAACCGTCTGGCTTCGAAGGGCAAAGAGGGGCTCCCCGTGAATTTTCGATGCGAGGAAGCGATGTGGAAGCAGAGCTATCGGTGAGCTTTGAGGAAGTGCTCAATGGTTCCGACCGGGCGGTTTCTTTGCGAAAGGTGAACCCGCGCACCGGCGAGGCGACCTCTCATAAGTATCAGGTAAAAATTTCCAAAGGCATCCGTGAAGGCCAACGAATTCGCCTAGCGGGACAAGGCGAATCAGGCTCGGGCAGTGGCGTGGCGGGTGATCTTTTTTTGCATGTTCGTTTTGCCACGCATCCTTTTCTGCGGAATGAAGAGGAGACCCTTTATTATGACCTCGAGATCACGCCCTGGGAGGCGGTGCTCGGGGCCTCGATTATGATTCGAAGTTTGGACGGCTCCGTGCGAGTGACGATCCCTCCTTGTAGCCAGAATCAACAGCAACTCAAATTACGAGGACTCGGCCTGCCTCTGCCCGGAGATAAGCGCGGAGATCTTTACATAAAGCTTTTAATCGAAGTGCCTAAAACGGTCGATGATACTGAGCGAAGCACGTGGGAGGCACTTGCGGAATCGAGTAAATTCAATCCAAGAAGTAACTAATCAATACAGTGTCTGCCCGGCGGCCGGGCATCTCAACCTAAGCTATTACTCAGCAACAGACCTTACTTAGTGCGCGGACACCGTGGTGAGCTCCGCAGCTGCCTAAACCGGTGAAAATAGAGTCGATGACAGAAGGGGAAGGCTGAGAATGATCGGTCGCCGCAGCCCTAAATTGGAGGGCAGGTATCGCATGGAGGAGGGCGGTTTTTTTGGACCACACGGGTGGTTATTCGGGTTCTTTCCCTAGTTCAAAAGCGACGTAGGCATCACCCCTTTCCATATCCGGAAAAAACCGCCCACCGGTAGAGGGAATCACGATATACTGTTGGCCATTCGCTTCGTAAATGCTGGGCGGAGCGGATCCCACGAAGGGCAGTTTGTATTCCCAGAGAACCTGGCCGTTATCGACATCAAAGGCCCGTATCTTTTGATCAGATGTGCCCGCGCAGAAAATGAGTCCGCCAGCGGTAACAGAGGCGCCGCCAAAATTCTTCGTGCCGGTGATGGGGATGCCTTTTTCCGTTAAATCCTCGTGTTCGCCCAACGGGACCTGCCACTTAATTTTTCCGGTGTTCAAATCGATCGCGTTAAGCAACCCCCAGGGTGGTTTGTTCCCATGGTGGCCGTCCTGATCGAGCAGCCGTTTGAAGCCATGGAACTTATAGTAGGGACGTGCGGGCTGTTCCGCACTCGTCTGCACCGAATCGGGTCGATCGCGCTCCATGAGGTAGTCGAGCAGATCACTCAGCTCCTGTCCCTGGATTTGCGGGGACGGCGGCATGCTATTTCGACCGGTCTTCAATAACCCGGTGATTTGCTCGTCCTCCATGCGGCGATTTAGATTAAGCAGGGCCGGAAACTCGCCCGTGCCTTCTCGGTTGGGGCCATGACAGATGATACAAGAAGCTTGGTATACTTTACGCCCGGGGGTCGGTTCCAGCTTGGTTTCGTCGATGAAATCCTCTTTCCGCTGGGTCAGCGTAATAGACCAGGAATACTCATTGGAGTTCAGGTAGAGCATACCGGTATTGGGATCGGTGCAGGCTCCGGTCCATTCAGCACCTCCATTTATGTTGGGAATGAAATTTGGACGATTCAAAGCGGTGGGGAGCATCCACCCCATCGTGGCTCAGTCTTTCTCAAACATATCGAGGATGTATTGACGGCTTTCGGGTGAAATATCCGTCACGTCGTCCAAGGTGTAGGCTTGGGTTCCAAAAGGCTCCGGCAGCTCAACGTCGGGTTGGTAGGGCCAGGTTCTCATCCTAGGAATCGTGGAGGTCGGTGCTCGTCGGAGCCGGAAGGGGAATATCGGTTTTCCGGCTACGCGATCTAGCAGTAGGGTGTTGCCGGATTTCGTCACCTGCGCCACCACATCGATGCGTTTCCCGGCCCGCGTAATGGTCGTCAGCACGGGAGGAGCTGATACATCCTTGTCCCAGATATCGTGGCGTAATTCCTGGAAATGCCAGAGGCGTTCTCCGGTTCGCACGTCGATGGCGATGATGCAATTGGCGAACAAATTTCTCCCGTAATTTAAATTGCCCATGAAATTCGGTTTCGGCGAGGCGGTGGGGACGTAGGCAATGCCTCGTTCTTCATCGAGCGAGATCCCTGACCAGGCGTTGGCACTGGCTCCCGGTTCGGGATTCAACCAAGTGTCCGATCCGAATTCGCCGGCCTCGGGCACGGTGTGAAAGACCCAGAGCTGTTTTCCGGAGGTCGCGTCGTAGCCATAGACGTGACGCTGAGCTCCGGCAATCACCACGGTGTTATCAAAGACGACCACCGGCACCTTACAGGAATCCGCGATCGAAATAACGCCGCCTGCGCCGAAACTTGGATCCAGTTTCCCTGAGCTCGCGAGGAGAGCCATCAATTCATGGCCACTGGTAAAAACGATCCGATCGCCCTTACCGTTGGGCGGGTTGGCCCAGTAGAAAATGCCTCGCTGCGAAGTCGGGCTCCCGGGATCGAAACGCCAGATTTCCTCGCCCGTCGCTCCATCGACTGCCACCACGTCATGACCGACCGTGGGGGGTATACATGATGCCGTCGACGATGATGGGGTTAGTTTGAATTGCCGCGGATTTTTCGGGCATGTCCTGACTCCGGTAAATCCAGGCCCGCTTCAGGTGCTGAACGTTTGAACGATTGATCTGGGTCAGTCCGGAATAGCGACTGCCGGAGTGATCGCCATGCGAGCGATACCAATCGCGATAGTCGGATCGGGGCGGCAGTCCATTAGACGGTGTCAGTTCGTGGGGCTCAGCCGCCGGAATCGTTTTGTAGAGGGGTTGTTTTGCCCGCTCCGCCGCATTTTCAATGGCCCAATAGTCTTCCGGTTTTGGGATGTTTTCGACCGCCTGTGACCGGACGTTCGTAGTTGATCCAAGGAGCAAAGAGGAAAGGAGTAAGAGCCTAAGCAGTGATTTCATGAAGCCGGGGGTGGGGTGGAATCGGGGGGAATGCCTCGGGGGGGGAATTATGCCTGCAACGATTTTTGGCGCAAATGCTATCATCCCCCTCAGCAAATGCACTCGGCTCACTCTCAGTGATTTCAAGGAGAGGTATTATTACGATTGAATGATCAGTGAGCTTTCCTCCGCGATCCCCCCGGCCGGCTACTGAGCAGTTACAAGTTTGGGAGAAAGAATTTAGCCGTTTGCTTTTATGGGATAAATTACGGGACCATCAGGGCAAACCGACGGAGGCACCTCAACAGCATCTGGAGGGAGTGGGGGATCGATTGCACGGCCATCCCGAGTTTGAAATCACTCATGCGACCGGCCAGTGCTTTACGATCTTTGGGCCGCAATTTCGGTTCGAATACGGTAAAAGGTATTCAACGACGGGTCGCCACTCCATCGCGGAAGCGGCCGTTGAATCGGGACGCCAGAATCACTCGCACTTTAATGGACGTTCTTGTCACTGTTGGAACGTTACACCCCGAGAATTTCGTTACCAGCTTTCGAAATAAGAATAGATTACATCATCTTTCGAGATCTGAACCGGGGATAAATGTGAGATTGCCGCGCTTGGGCTTTCACCGAATCAGCCAGCTGGGGCCACTTGAATTTCCCGGGTCTATCTTTGAGTCAGAGAAGATCGGCTCACCGGTCCGACTCCACTTAGGACCCAGTGGGGCAGCGACTAAGATAATTCTCTCATCCCACCATCCCGGTTACGCTCATCCCGGTTCGCCCAGTGATTGAGGGCGGATTTGACCGTTACACATTAGGACGAATTTTCCAGCAACCGGAGGAAAAGGCGGGTTGTCCTTGCGTGACAGGCAAACGAAGAGACGGTTGAAGGTATGGGGATGCTCCCCAATTATTGATTACCTTTTCCGACTTATGGCAAAATCCTCTTATAACCCCGCTGGGGGCAACGGCCTTCCGCCACTCGATGTGGTGCTGCAACAGGCGAAATCTCTGCTCATTATTCCGATCGTCGTGCTCGTCGGGTTCGGTGGCTTCTCCAGCTTTTACACCGTGCAACCCGAAGAGGAAGCGGTCGTAAAACGCTTCGGTCGGGTCATCGACATCAACCCTCCGGGCTTCCACTTCAAAATCCCGTTCGGCATTGATCGCGTGCAACTCGTGCCCACTGCCCGAGTCCTCAAAGAGGAGTTCGGTTTTCGATCCATCAACACGGGAGGTCGCACGCAATACGTGAAGAACCGCGAACACCGCGGCGAATCGCTCATGTTGACCGGTGATCTCAAGGTGATTGACGTCGAGTGGGTCGTGCAGTTCCAAATCGCGGACGCGTCCAAATTCCTCCACGAAGCACGCAATCCGTTGCAGACGATCCGAGACAATTCCGAAGCCGTCATGCGGCGGATCGTGGGCAACAGTCTAGGTAGTGATGTATTGACTGAGAAGCGCGTGCAGGTCGCGGCCTTAGCCCGCGTCGAGTTGCAGCAGCTCCTCAACAGTTTTAATATTGGGGTGCAGATTAACACGATTGAACTCCAAGACGTGACCCCGCCGGAGACCGTCAAACCGGCGTTCAATGAGGTCAACCAAGCCGAGCAGGAGCGCGAGCGCCTGATCAACGAAGCCGAAAAACGGCGCAATCAAGTCATCCCCCGCGCCGAGGGTCAGGCCTTACAAACCATCGCTGGAGCCGAGGCCTACCGCGCCGAACGCGTCAACCGAGCTCGCGGCGAAGGCGGACGATTTACCGCGATCCTGTCGGAATATCAGAACGCTCCCACGATCACGCGGCAGCGCATGTATTTAGAGATGATCGATCAGGTGCTGCCAAAGGCAGGCCCGGTTTACATCATGGAAGACGGTGTCAGCTCGCCGATCCCGTTACTTAATATTGGTCAATCCGGCAACGCGTTGCCGATCGGAGGTGGAAAATGAATCGTCAAAGCATAACCGTTTTTAGCCTAGTGGCGGCACTCCTTGTGGGTGCGGTCGTTATCTCCTCATCTGCCTACACGATCGATCAAGCGGAGCAGGCGATCGTCGTGCAGCTCGGAGCGCCGGTCGGCGGTCCGATCACTGAGCCGGGGCTCCATTTTAAAGTGCCGTTCATCCAAGAGGTGCGGCGTTTCGATAAGCGCCTGCTTTCGTGGGACGGTGATCCCAACCAAATCCCTACCCGCGGTGAACAGTTCATCTCGGTCGATACGACGGCTCGCTGGCGTATCGTCGATCCGCTGACATTCATGAAGAGTGTGCAGAATGAACGTGGCGCGACGATGCGGTTGAACGACATTCTGGATTCCGTGGTGCGGGATCATATCTCCGCAGCAGACTTGGTTGAAATTGTTCGGTCCAAAGACTGGGAAATTTCCGATGAAGATCTCAAACGCGCTCAGGCGGTCAGCGTCGGCGATGAAGAGATTCTCCTCCAGCGCGTCGCCAGTGGTCGCCAAGAACTGGTGAAATCCATCTTAGCGAAAGCCAGCCTGCAGATGCCCGACCTAGGGATCGAACTGGTCGATATCCGGATCAAACGAATCGACTATGTCGAAGCCGTGCAGCAGCGCGTTTTCGAACGGATGATCGCGGAGCGCCAACGCATCGCCGAACAATTCCGATCGGAAGGAGAAGGTCGTGCCGCCGAAATCGACGGTATTACGGAACGCCAACTCGCATTGATTACATCCGAGGCCCAACGCAAAGCTGAGCTGATTCGCGGTGAGGCCGACGCTGAGGCAACCCGGGTTTACAACGACGCTTTTGGTGCCGATCCGGAGTTCTTCTCGTTCTTCCGCTCATTGGAAAGTTACAGCCGATCAATCGGGGCGAAGACGACGCTGTTCCTCGGTCCGGAGTCGGACTACGTGCGCTACCTGCGAGACTCGAGTCCGCAACCGCCAAAAGCTCAGCGGTAAACGACTGCTTTAGGCCGTTTTTTTGCATGACCCGAACATTCGTAGTGTTCGGGTCATTTCGTTTTGAGAGCGGCTCGAAAGTTTCACGCTGCTAGTAGGTAAGCGCCTTGCCTCAATCTGCTGCGGTGCCACGGCCAACTGATGGGGTTAAGGTTTCCGTAGCTTATTCGTTACCTCCACGATATCTTGTCCACAACGAGGAGCAGAAATCCTCGTGCGCCCCTGTTTACCGCGAGCGATCGGCCCCCCTCGGGGCTTCTCCGATCGACCGTTAGAAATTAGGGGTAGTTAACCAAGGAGTCGTCATGACTGACCTTCTAATTGAATCCCCGTATTTGTTAGCGCCGCTGATCTTTTTCGCGCGAGTCGCTGATGTTTCACTGGGCACCTTTCGCACGATTGTGGTTTTCCGGGGTTACAAAGTCTTGGCTGCAACCATCGGATTTTTTGAAGTCATTATTTGGTTAGTCGCGGCCGGGCAGGTTTTGACGAATCTCGATCAATGGTATTTGGCGTTGGCCTACGCGGGTGGATTTGCCGTGGGTAACTATGTCGGCATGTGGATTGAGGGCCGGTTTGCGATCGGTGATGAACTTGTTCGTTGTATCTCATTCAACCGTGACGTCCTCGCCGGAAAGATCCGTGACGAAGGATTCAAGGTCGTTTCATTTGATGGTGATATGGGGGAGGAGAAAGCGGTGGAACTGCTGCTTATCATCGAAAAGCGGCGCAAGGTTCCTGCGCTCATTCGGTTAATTAAAACGCTCGATCCGACGGCGGTGTATTCTGTTTCCGACATAAAAAGCGTTTACGACGGACCCGATCTTTTGCCGCGACGCAGTTTTCTAGGAAGTCTAATGATTTTGCCCGGCAAGCGTCGGTGAAGGAGGAAAGGCGGAGCGTGGCGGTATCCGTTAAAAAAGTAGATCGAAGAGCCAGCCTACGATCACCACGCCGAGGCTGACGGTCAGGGAAAACGCGACCATGAGACGCAGGGTCATGACCCGCTTCAATATGATCAACTCAGGCACGGACACGCCGACGGCGGACATGATGAACGCCATGCCGGTGCCGAGAGGGACGCCTTTTGCGACCAGGGTTTCGAGCACGGGCACGGTGGCGTTGGCACTGGCATAGAGGGGGAAGCCCAGCACCACCGCAGCAGGCACGTTCCACCAGCGGTCCGTGGCAAACCAAGATGCCAACGCGTGGGCGGGAACGAATCCGTGGATGCCGGCGCCGACGAGGAGAGCGATCGCCAAGTAGGGCAGCACTCCGAGGTAAATTTCGCGGGCTTCCTGGTTGGCGAATGCGATAGCGGGTTGAGGAGTATCGGGTTGAGTATCTGCACCCGCACAACAGCCAGAGTCGGGTTTAGGGGCGGGCGCAGTGCAGCAATTTGAATCCGACTTTGAGGGTGATTCTGACGGAGTGGGTGTCAGCCTAACTACGATAGGTTGTGGTGCCATCTTGGTCAGGGCGGGGCGGCGTAGCGCAAATTCCGTGAGCCACCGTTCGGCGTGCAACCGTTGGAGCACCCAACCGCCGATAACACCGAGCGACAGGCCGGCGACGATATAAACCAGCGTGATTTTCCAACCGAAGCTAGCAATGAAGAGGGCCACCACGATTTCATTGACCAACGGGGATGTGATCAAAAAGGCCAAGGCGATGCCGATGGGTAATTTGGCTTCGATGAAGCCAATGAACAACGGCACGGATGAACACGAACAGAAAGGGGTGGCGGCCCCGAACAAAGCGGCCCCGGGATACCCCAGGAGCCGTCCGGAAGGGGTCTTTAACCAACGACGCACGGCCTCGACGGGGAGGGCGCGGCGCACGAGAGCCATCAGCCATGAGATGACAATAATCAGGATGCTGACCTTGAGTAGTTCGAACAGGAAGAAGGAGACCGCTAAGCCCCACGGAGAATCGGGGGATAAGCCCACCACCTGAATCGCGGTATCGGCGAACCATTCGAAAGGGGCAAAAATTGAAAGAGCTAGGATCATGGGACTCGGGGACGATTCAGGCGCAACCACGCGCTTCATCCAGGAGGACACAGTCGGCTTGAAGCCGAGGATCTGCTGCGGCCACGGCATCCAAGAGGGCGAGGGTTCGGCGCATCACCAATGAGCTCGGTCGATTGATCTGATAGTGAATGAAGGTGCCCTCACGACGTTCACCCAGCAAACCGGCTTGTTTGAGGAGAGACAGGTGCCGGGATATCTTGGAGGGGATGTATCCGGTGACGGGCCCGATCTGGCAATTGCACACCTCACCGCCATGCTTGATCAAGTTGAGAATACGCAGACGGGCGGGATCGGCGAGGGCGTTGATCAATTGGGAGGGAGCTTGCAGCGAAGCTTCGGAGATGGAGGCAGTGGTGGTCATTAATTCTGTAATTGCGGAATAACAGAAATAAAGAACGGGTTGATTGTCAACTTCTCAGAAAGCAGCGGCGAGAGGGCAGAAATGATGAAACGGCCCGAGGTGATCTTTTCCGTCTTGGTTCGGTAGAAATTGCCGCCAATCCATCGTGACGAAGACCGCGCCGGGCTTGGAGCCGAAGTCAGCCTAAGCTCGCTATTTCCGTGTCTCGATTCAGCTTCCGGAAAATCCCAGAACTCATCAACTGGCCGCAGGCGTATTCCAGGATGACGCCAACATGCGCAGTCCTTGGGTCAGGGGCGTTTTAAAGAGC
>Ga0222654_1000552_pt1 | contig 23205 bp, 26 predicted proteins | sample AntAcemetagen421_FD_179805 | JGI IMG/M metagenome (GOLD analysis project Ga0222654, IMG submission 179805) | Saline water microbial communities from Ace Lake, Antarctica - #421 | ecosystem: Environmental > Aquatic > Non-marine Saline and Alkaline > Saline | place: Antarctica: Ace Lake...
CTAAATGGGGTGCTGGCTAAGGATGGCACTACTTCGATTGAGCAACGAAAATGGCGCGCGAATTTCGTGACTAATTACCGTTTTGATCGTGATTCATTCCTCAAAGGATTCTCGATCGGTGGAGCGGTTCGTTGGCAGGACGAGGTAGGAATTGGTTACGGTCAGCTCTACACGCCCGAGGCGGGTATTGTGCCTGATCTCAGCAATCCATATTTCGCCCCCAGCTCTTGGAATGGCGACGTCTGGACGTCCTACCGAAAGAAGCTCACGGACAAGATAAACTGGCGCATCCAGTTGAATGTCCGGAACCTCATCGGCGAAGATAGCGACATTCCTGTCCGGGCTAATCCAGATGGCTCCATTGCGGTGATCCGGATTCCGAATGAACGGACTTGGTTCGTCACCAATACGTTTGAATTTTAATCTGATAGGTTAGTCAGATTAAGTTAGTGGCCCGCTCCTTGGGAGGAGCGGGCTATTGGTCGAGGGGGCCCGAAATTTCTCGATTTTCTTGGAACGGAGGAACCTACTTGCAGGCGATCGTTTGAGCTCTCAATCGGACTCCGCGGCGGTGGTATTGATATGTAAGGGTGCAACTTGGAGTGTCGGGTGGGCGTAAAATCCGACCCACATGATTGGGTGGAACAGATTTGGGGGTCGCCCTTTATGCCCGACATCGTTTTGGGGGGGAGGCATGTAGGCGCGTGCTTGCACGGGATAGGTGCGATGGAGTGGCTTTTGTGTCTCTCTGTTACCTCCTGTGAAAACGGCAGGCTGAAGGGTGGTGGAGGGGCAGGGTTTTTTTAACCACGAATGGATACAAAAGGGCTTCGTCTACCGACTACGCAATGAAACTTGACGGGGCAGGAGTTTTTCTCACATGAGGAAACAGAATCGATCTGGGGTGATTTTACTTGTGAATCTTTGCGCCTTTTTTCGGCTAACAACTCTGCTCCTCGGGCTGCGGTGGAGTGGCTTTCTTATCTTCGTTAGCTTCTGTGAAAACTGGCAGGCTGACGGGGGGCGAAGAGGCAGGGTTTATTTACATGAGGAAAGCGAGAGAACAGAGTTTAAGGCGGTCGGTCATTCGTGGGATTTCACAAAAGGGCATGAAGGGGAACGAAGGTGGCGGTAGACGGAGTGGGCCCGCGAGGCTACGGTGATGGGGAGCTGGGGGGCAACGAGATCGCCTGCAAGCAGGGCTCTTACATCGGAAGGTGTTGGGCGTGGTGGAAGGGGATTGATGTAGGAGCGTGCTTGCACGCGATTGATGCGCGGGGGACTTTTGTTTTCCTTGGTCACCTTTTGTAAAAACGGCAGGCTGAAGGAGGGCGGAGAGGCAAGGGGATCGCCTGCAAGCAGGCTGCTACGTCGGAGGGGGTAATGCGGTGGGGGGAGGGAAGTGACCATCCATTAAGGCATTCCGGTGGCGTCGCCGATAGAGAGGGAAAAACAAATGATTTACGTGATACGATAGTGTGTGAGCACGAGATAAGAGACCTAGCCCCATTCGCGACTTTCTGCTATCTTCTAATCTACAGGTCCGAGTGGATTACACCTCCTTTGCGTTGTTTATGTTCTCTGCTTTCTGTTTCTCTCCCCCTTTTAAGAGATCGATTTCCGTCAGTTCCCGCGAACGCCTAACTCCAGGCCGAGTAGCGGCGAAATTGAGGTTCGAAAACTAGCGGGTCCTGCCGCTGTGCAACTGGTCTTGCTGATCGGTTTTATGTACCCGGGATACCGCTATGGCCGGAGACCTAAGAATCGAACACAGTCGCTCTCTTTTTCTGAAATTTTGACTCCAAACTAAATTACGCCAAACCAATGAAAATTAGAATATTCAAATTGTTAGTGATCGCACTCGGGAGTTGGACCTGGATCACCTGTCCGAGTGCATTGTTCGCGCAAGAGGCCAACGACGATGCCGATGAGGTCGTTGAATTGAGTCCCTTTATTCTCGAAGAAGACAGTGCCGTGGGCTACCGCGCCACGGCCACGTTGGCCGGTTCAAGACTGCGCACTCCGCTACGTGACGTCGCGTCGGCAATTCAGGTCGTGACCCAGGAGTTTTTGGAAGATACCGGGGCGACCGATACGGCGGAGCTTCTCTCTTACACGCTGAACACGGAAGTTGGCGGCATGCAGGGCAATTTTGCCGGTGGCGGCAGCGATACCGGAGGCAACCGATCCGATCAAAATGAGTCACGGATCAATCCTCAGTTTAATCAACGGATGCGTGGATTGGGTTCCGCGACCCTTACTCGGGATTTCTTTCTTACGAGTATCCCGATGGACACTTACAACTCGACGCAGGTGACTATCAACCGCGGACCGAATTCGATCCTTTTCGGCGTAGGTTCTCCCGCGGGTATTATCGATAATACGCTCAACAAAGCGTCGTTGGTGGAGAACTCTGGTTCGATCTCGACTCGGGTTGGGTCGAACGGAAGTTTCCGGGCCACGGCAGACTGGAATCAGGTCCTGATTCCCGAGCGTTTCGCGATACGGCTCTCCGCTCTAGATGAGAAGCTGAACTATAAGCAAGATCCCGCCTACGATAAAGACAGGCGTTTCTATGGCGCCGTTCAAGGTGTCCTCTTTAAAAATGAAGGGTCCGATTTCTTGGATCAGACGGTTTTTCGGGCAAATTTTGAGCGAGGTGCCATGGAGAGCAATCCTCCCATGGTGATCCCGCCGCGCAGTCTTTTCCATCATTGGTGGACGACCTTGCCGAGTGATTACTACGTGCCCTACACGGGCGAGACGATTCCGGCTATTTTTACCGAAAACTTTGAGTCCCAATACACGGTCAATATTGACACGGCACCTAATGGCACCATCAGCACTGGGACAACCCCAACGCTCGCTTGGACTACAGTATTCGACCAAGGCGCTTTGGTCTACCAGAACCCTGACGATCAAACCCCGAACGCGGGATCCGCATCCTTTCCGAATGCTCACGGTTTACAGGGAAGGCTTACTTTCTACCCAGGGGCCAAGCGTTACGAGTGGTTCTCGACACAAGCCGCCGAGGGTCAAAACTATGCGACGGGATTTCGGTATCCAGTAATTCAGGACCGCAACGTATTTGATTATGAAAATCAGTTATTCTCCGGCAATACTTCGCTGATCGAGCGTGATTTTGAAACCTACAATATCGCTCTCGAACAGCTGTTCTTTAAGAATCGCAACGCGGGTATTGAAATCGCTTACGACAGTCAGAAGTGGACTCCGCAATGGCGTATGCCGGTGGATGATTCCTTGGTATCGATCTACTCCAATGCGGATATTCAGATCGATATTTCGGAAAAACTGGGTAACGGGGATCCTAATCCTAACCTAGGGCGACCCTATGTGCGCATGTTTGATTTCGGGGGATACTCCGCGCAGCAAGTTGATCGGGAGGCTGCCCGGGCTACCGCGTTTTACGAACTCGATTTCAAAGATATTCTCGATAGCAGTCTCGGCAAGTGGTTGGGGTTGCACACGATCACCGGCTTCTACGGCAACCAGAGTTCGACGTCGGATTTTCGTCGTTATCGGGCATCTTGGGACAGTAGTGAAGTAGACATGGCGACGGCATTCAGTGGCAACGGCGCGGGGTTTTTCCGGACCTTAATCGGCGTCGCCTATGTGGGGCCCAGCGCGCTGAGCGCCAGTGGTCCTGAACAGGTGCGGATTAGTCCGGTCAATGTGGGGATCCCGCAAGCCGGAGACGTTTACGATCTCTGGTATCAGGGGCCGACTGGTCGCGCTCGGTTCGACGATTCGATCAAGAACCACAATTTTTACGTCCAAAACGTTAACTTCGCCGGAAATGTGACGAAGAACGAAATCGATTCCAAAGCAGTGACTATTCAGAGTCGGCTGTTGGATAGCCACTTGGTGGGCTTGGTCGGTTGGCGCAACGATGAAGCCTCAAGTTTCGAGCAATTGACTACCGCTCAAATCAACGAACTGACCGGCAATGCCTCGCGGATTCTCGCGGACGGTAGTTTAAAACCAGAAAATTATATTCTGCAAGATACGCCAAGTTCTGTCGAAGAGGGAAATACGTTTACGGGCAGCGTGGTCGCCCACATGCCGGATGGGTGGACGGAAAATCTGCCTCTATCGCCTCGATTGAGCGCCCATTGGGGCGAGTCGGAAAATTTCTCTCCTGCTGGTCTGCGCCGTGACGTTTTCTTGAACGTCTTGAGCCCGCCCACCGGCGAGACCAGCGAATTCGGTTTCTCCGTTGAGTTGGCCAAAAAGCACTTCATCCGTTTCAATTGGTTTGAAACCGCGTCTGCGGGGGCCGACTCGGGACTGAACGCAGCCTTGGTCTCCAATCGCCAAGCCTACCGTCTGGAGCGTATGGTCGCAGAACCGCAAAACACCGGATGGACGTTTGCCGAAAACAAAGCGGCTATGATCGCTGGTCTGAATGGAGTTGATCCCATTCCGAGTATCAATTCCTATGCGCAATTGGAAGCGGCCATCATCGGGCTTCTTCCGACTGAGTTGCAGAGCCAATATAACTATCGGGTAGAAAACCAAAATGGAACCTACCGCGTTGAAAACGAAACGTTCGGTGGTCAAGTCGCTACGGCGGCAGTCCGGGCGAAAGGGTTTGAGATCGATTTCGTATCCAATCCTACACCCAACTGGCGCCTCTCGGTCAATATTGGTAAGCAAGAAACCGTGCAATCGGATAGTGCCCCTTTGGCCAGTCAGCTAGCGAGCACGGTGTTGAGTAACATTGAATCAACTGGCCTGCGCAACCTACGTGTTTCACCGACGTTTGGTGCTGATGAAACGGTTTTTGGAGAATACAACCGACTGGTCTTAGTGCCGCTCAATGGCGTGCTCGCCAGAGATGGAACGACCTCGATCGAGCAACGGAAATGGCGCGCAAACTTTGTTACCAATTACCGCTTTGATCGAGATTCCTTGCTCAAAGGATTCTCAGTCGGTGGGGCGATTCGGTGGCAGGACAAGGTCGGTATTGGCTACGGTCAACTTTACTCGCCGGATACGGGTATTGTGCCTGATCTCAATAACCCATTTTTCGCTCCCAGCTCTTGGAATGGCGACATGTGGACGTCTTATGAGCGCAAGCTTTCTGACAAGATCAATTGGCGCATTCAGTTGAATGTTCGCAACCTCATCGGAGAAGATAGCGACATCCCTGTCCGAGCCAACCCAGATGGCTCCATTGCGGTGATTCGGATTCCGAATGAACGCACCTGGTTTGTCACCAGTACGTTTGAATTTTAGTCTGTTAAGTTAGTCAGGTTAGGTTGGGTCCGCTCTCCGGGGGAGCGGGCCTTTTTTGTGAGATTTGGATCACAACGGCAAAGAAGGTTCGTGGTCGTTTCCTTTGCCGCTATGTTGTAGGGATTCAAAAACGACTATGGCTGCACCAGAATCATCCCACCCTCCCCTTGCATCGTAACGGTAGTTGGCAGTGGCACCATGGGGCGAAATATCGCCCTCGATTTACTCCTGCGCGGCCATGAGGTGCGGGTGTTTGATAGCGCCCCAACTGCCATCATGAGTCTATTGACGCATATGGAGGAAAGCGTCGCGATGATGCGGGAGGCGGGTCTGCTCAACGAGACGCCACCGTGGCAGGATCAACTCAAATCCCATCAATCCTGCGCAGAAGCGTTGGCGAATACGGATCTGGTGATTGAAGCCATCCCCGAACGCTTGGATGCAGAACGGGAACTTTATCGAGAGATCGAAAACACGTTTCCGATGAGGCAATCTTAGCGAGCAACACTTCCAGTTTTATGCCGTCACAGCTCGCGCAAGGATTGCGGTGTCCCGAGCGATTCTTGGTGCTGCATTATTGGAATCCGGCCTACCTGATTCCCTTGGTGGAAATCGTGCCACATGCGGCGACGCGTAGGGGAGTATTCGATACGACTAAGCAGTTGCTGAGTCGTTGCGGGAAAACGCCCATTGTGCTGCGTCGCGAAGTTCCAGGGGTTATCGGCAATCGATTGGCGTTTGCCCTGCAGCGCGAAGCAATGGCTTTGGTGGAAGAGGGGATCGCCTCGCCGGAAGATATTGATGATGTGGTGTGGGCCGGATTCGGACGACGGGTGATGGCGAGTGGGGGGGGGCACGGCGGACTTGGGCGGTTTGGATGTGTAACACGCCATCTGCCAATCGTTGTTTTCCGATCTCAGTGCTCAGCGAGAACCGCCGCAGAAATTGACGGAATTAGTCGCCGCCCAGCGACTCGGTCTGAAGACCGGCGAGGGGTGGTATCGTTACGACGAGAAGACGGGACCCGCGTTAAAGGCGGCCGTGGCGGCGGAGTTGCTGCATTGGGCCAAAATGGATCGGGAAAAATTGGAAAGAGTAGAGGTTCCTAAAAGTGACTCCGATTGATACCGAAACGGGTTAGCGACCTTGGAGCTGACTCCGGGTAGGAGCGTGCTGGCACGCGATGGCGGCGGAGCGGCAGGTGATCTTTTATAGGAGGGAACAGAGAGAACAGAGTTTAAGACAGTCGGGTCATACGCGGGATTTCACAGAAGGCCACGAAGGGAAACGAAGGGTGGCGGTAGGCGGCAGACCGTAGAGGCTGCGGTGATAGGAAGCGGAGGGGCAACGGGCTCGCCTGTAAGAAGGCTCCTATGTCTGAAGGTGTCGGGCGTGGTGGAAGGGGATTGATGTTGGAGCGTGCTTGCACGCGATGGAGTGGCTCTGTGTTTCTCCGTTACCTCTTGTGGTAATGGAAGCCTGCCGGGGGCTCTGAAGTTGTCGGTAGGGTGGGGCCGATCGGGAGCTCGGCATTCCTAGGTCGGAGAGGCAGGTGCTTAGGGTTCAGCAGTTCGGGGGGATGCCACTATCGTCGTCGAGGGTGAGCGGCGGTGTTTTGGGTGAGCGGATAGTGATGAAGTTTGAGTCTGGAGGGGCAGCGAGCGTCGGGATTCTCTGGCAATCTCATGGCTGAAATTGTCCGCCGCGGTTTCGTTTACCCCACGCTATGAATCGTCCTTTCTTTCACCCCCTGTCCGTCGGGGAGACTGTTGCCTTATGATCAGTTTTCTCGGTTTGTTCGCAGCCTTGGCCGTACTGGTGGTTTTGACCATGCGCGGGGTGAGCCTATTTTTGGCCACTCCGGTGTGTGCGCTGCTCATTGCGCTCACTAGCGGCATCGCCTTGCTGCCGGCTTTGACCGATAGTGGCAGTGCTTTAACCAGTCTCTACGTGGCGGGGTTCAGCGGCTTTATCGAAAGCTGGTTTCTGATGTTTTTGCTCGGTTCGATGTTTGGCAAGATGATGGAAGACTCGGGGGCGGCGGATCGCATCGCGCATTAGGTGAGGGAGCGAATCGGCGCGCCGCGGGCCGCATTTGGAGTCGTCGCGGCCTGTGCGATTTTGACGTATGGTGGCGTGAGTGTCTTTGTGGTCGCATTCTCGGTTTATCCCGCGGCGCTGATTCTGTTTAGAGCCGCTGACCTGCCGCGTCGCTTTATCCCGGGGGCGTTGGCGTTTGGCTCAGTCACATTTACGATGACCAGTGCCGGATCGCCGGAGATTCAAAATTGGATACCGATCCAATACTTGAATACGTCACCGTGGTCGGCGTGGCCGGCGAGTTTGATCACGGCGGTTTTTATGGCCGTCGTCAGATCGTGGTGGCTGCACCGCATGTTGAGCCGGGCTAAGGCAAAGGGAGAACATTTCCACGAGCGCAGCGATGACCCCACGGTGACGAGCCGAACGCTTCCTGCGGTGTGGCGATCCTTTTTGCCTCCGCTCGTGGTGTTGACGGTTTCCTTCAGCTTGCACGCCCGATTCGGCACGTCGGCGTTGATGGTGTCTTTGTTGTCGGGCGTGCTGATGATCTTTGTGGTGTGTCGGAAGCAACTGCGGCGGCCGCAGGAGGCTCTCGCGGAGGGGGCAGTGGGGGCGTTGATCGCGATTGGCAATACGGCTGCCGTGGTGGGATTTGGTTCTGTGGCGAAGCAGTCGGAGGCGTTTGTCCAAGGCGTGGATTGGTTGACCTCGAGCGGGGGAGGGGGTGTCGCCGGCGCGGCCCTGGCCGTAACCCTGATTTGTGCGCTCACGGGATCGGCCTCGGGTGGGCAGTCGGTGGCGTTGCCGTTGTTCGCTCCTGATTTTCTGGCCAGTGGGGTGGACCCCGACCAATTACACTGGGCGGTGGCGATCGCTTCGGGCGGATTGGATTCGTTGCCGCATAATGGCTATGTGGTGACCACGGTGCGGGCTATTTGTGGGGAGACGCACCGGGATGTCTACGGCCCCATCGGGGCGTTGACGGTGGTGGTCCCGTTTCTCGGGTTGGGCCTGTGTTTTTTGCTCTTTCACCTTGGTCTGTAGACGGTCAGTTTATATCACCAGAGCTTGGTGCTTTCCCGGTATTCTAATCCGGCATTGCTGGATCCGTTCGCCAGACAACCCTCCCTTTTTTTCTCATTTTTGCATTGCTCAACTCAACGGCATGACTCGCGCCTCGTTTCCGATGGATCTTGATATTTCAATTCTCTCTGCCTGCCGCACTCCGTTGGGTGGGTTTCAAGGGAGCTTGGCGAATGAGTCGGCTTCTACGTTAGGGGCGGTGGCGGTGCGGGGCGGGTTAAACCGAGCCGGAGTCGCGGACGCCGAAGTGTCTGAATTCGTGATGGGTAATGTGTTGCCGGCGAGTCAGCCGACCAAGCGATTTGTGGGCGTGGATGAAATTGCGGCATTGCCGGTTTTCTTGTGCGGAGAGTCTGCTGGTTCGATCACGGGCGCGGCCACCCCGATCGACGGAGGGGGGGGCGCGCGATGAGTGCTCGAGACTATTTGGCTATAGTTTCAAGCGGACCGCGCTTACCTAGCGCGAGTGGCGACTCAAATCAGTGGGTTTGGCGATGGATGCAGCGGTGTTTGGCGGCAATCGCCGGGGCTGGGCTGTTGGGTGCGATGGTGGCACAAGCTGCGTCGCCTCGTGACCAACCGAACGCTCGCCCCAACGTGATCGTGATTCTCGCTGATGATATGGGGTATGGAGATTTGGCGAATTATGGTCACCCCACATGGCGAACCCCGCACTTGGATCGGATGGCGGCGGAGGGGCAGCGGTGGACGAATTTTTATGCGGCGGCCAATGTTTGCACGCCGAGTCGAGCTGCGCTGTTGACGGGACGGTGGCCGGTGCGAAATGGCATGACTAGTGATCGGCGGCGGGTCTTGACGGCCAATGCGGCGGGGGGATTGCCCCCGACGGAAATCACCTTGGCGGAAACGTTGCGCATGGAGGGTTATCGTACCGGGGCGATCGGTAAGTGGCATCTGGGGCATCAGACGCAGTTCCTGCCGACTCGTCAGGGGTTCGATTTCTTTTACGGCACGCCGTATTCCAATGACGAACAAGTGGCGGGGCCGTGGCGGAAGACCTTTAGACGGAGGGATTATTGGAATACTCCGCTCTTCTATGAACCGCGCAGTGAGTATTGGGATATTCCGTTGCTTGAGGGAGAGCGGGAAATCGAACGTCCCGTGGAGCAATCTACGCTCACCAAAAAGGCGACGCAAAAGGCGGTGGAGTTTATCGATTCGGCGGAGGGGCAGCCCTTTTTTCTCTACCTTGCTTACCACATGCCGCATGTGCCGCTGTTTGCATCGGTCAAATTTAAAGGCCGGAGTGTGGGTGGCATTTATGGCGATGTGATTGAGGAAATGGATGCGGCCGTAGGAAAGATTTTGGATCACCTCCGAGCAGAGGGCCTCGCGGAAAATACGCTGGTTGTCTTCACCTCGGACAATGGTCCTTGGACGGTATTTCGAAGTCATGGCGGATCGACCGGACGATTGCGCGGAGATAAAGGATCCACGTGGGAGGGAGGGAATCGGGTTCCGGCGATCTTCTGGTGGCCCGGACGAGTCCCACCAGGAATTGAGCGAGGCATTGGCGTGGGAATTGATCTCATGGCGACCGTGGTGGCGTTCACAGGAGGAGATTTGCCGACGGACCGTCCGTTGGATTCGGTCGACTTGGGTCCGGCGTTGTTGGGGCTTGGTCCCAGTCCGCGCGACACGATGCTCTATTTTCGCGGCACCCACCTGAATGCGGTGCGACAAGGGCAGTTCAAAGCGCACTTCGTGACCGAAGATGGGTTTGGATTGGACACTCACCTAGTCGAGCACGAAGGCCCATTGCTCTATCATCTGGGACGAGATCCGGAAGAGAGTGAAGATATCGCAAAAACTTATCCAGAGATTGTCGCTGAGCTCACTCAGCTCCGGAAAGACGCGCAGGCTCAACTCACTTACGGCGCCGATCAATTGGTTGAACAGCTGCCGAAGCCAACAACGTCCGCGGGGCTCTAGTTTACCCTTTTATCGCAATGGTAATGAACTCTGGAGCATGCTCTGGCTTGGTTGGGATGTAGGAGCGTGCTTGCACGCGATGAACGCGGTGGAGTGGCTCTGTTTTCTTTGTTACCTTTTGTGAAAATGGCGGGATTACGGGAAGCGGAGGGGCAACGTGATCGGCCTGCAGCCAGAACGTGGGGGCGGGCTTTATGGCCCGACGGCGATGAGCTGCGGACGTCCGGCTTTGGTGGCCAGGTCGCGAACTGCTTCGATGACGACGGTTTCGACTTGGGGAGAGAAACGATCTCCGCCGTAGATGCCTCGGGTTTCGTAACCGCCTTCGGCGAGGACCCGGGCAGACGGGAGGTAACCGAAGACGTCGTTACAATACGCGGAAATCCATAGATCGAGGGGACCGAGGGCGGACGAAAGTTGCGTGACGTAGTCGACCACAACTTCGCCCGAGAGTCCGACCAACGTCAGGTCTTCGCCAAACTGCCAGACGGCAAACGGAGCCGCGTAGTGCATGGGCCACGGGTCGCCATTGTCGTGACGTTCGCGCATCTTTGCCCCCACCCAACGCCGCCACTGGGCCGGGCCCTGCTCCATGTCCGTGATCTGATCCGACGTCATGGGGGCTTGGAGAGGTAGATCGATTTGGCGAAATTCGGTGCGCAGTGGACCGTGTAGGGGAGCGAAACTATCTTGCGCCAATATTCGGGTGACCTCTTGCGCGAGGGTGTCGCCGTGTTGGGCGCTGAGTTCGAGGCTGCCGGTGGGATAGGGACCCGCGTCGCCGCCGCAGCCCTGCATGAACATCGCTTGAGCCTGCGGATAGGTTTCTTCCAGTTTCAGTTGAGCGAACCCGGCGTAGTCGCCGCAAACCTGATTGTCTTGGGGGGGGATGGTCGTGTTGTGGCACGCGGCGCCGAAGACGATTCCTTTCACCACTCCATTGAGGTCGGCGACTTTCAGAATAGGGACGCTGCGGTCGGCCGGTCCTCGCGGATTGTGGCCCAACACAATGCCACGTTTTGTCGGTTCGCGTCGATTCATGACGAACGGTGCCACGCCCACGTCATGGCTGAGGTAGGCCGGTGACAGGTTTTGCATCGAAGCTATGGCAGTATCGACAACTTTTGTTTTGAGCCACTCTGTGTAGTGGAAGAGCTCACGGATTTGGCTGGGTTCAAGGTAACTGTCTTTGTCAGGTGACTCGGCTTGCGAAGGTCCCGTGTGAGTGTGGGATGAGTTGATCAGAATCTGATCGCGAGTGAGGCCCGTGCGCCGCATAATTTCTGCACAAATAGGATCCGAGTTTACAGCGCGAAAGCCGATGAAATCGCAGGTGATGAGGACGGCCTGATTTCCGCGATGGTCGGCGATCGTCAGCGCCTTGACCCAGAGGTCATGCACCACGCCGCGGAATGGATCCCGTCGGGAGGCAAACCCTCCCATCATGATCGATTGATTGGGAGTGATTTTCGTCTTGGCCATTCCGACTTGCCAAATTTCTGCGGATTCGCCCGAGGTATTTTCTGCTCCGCGCAACCCGTTGGAGATGAGGGCTAGCAATAGAGGCAAAAAGAGGAGTAGCGGTCCGATGCGCTGAGTTGCGTTCGCGCTCGGAAGTGTGGGGCTGAGCAGGCGAGGGCAGTGAGCAGTTTTCATGTCGAAATGATGGGGTGTTTAGGGAAAAAGATTCTACCAGTTCGATCTCAATCGAAACCCCGATCGTATCAGCAGGCGGGTTTACCTCCAGCGGGATCTACTCAGGTGAAGCGGTTTAGCGTGATTCAATAGTGTCAGTGAAAGAGACCAGTGATGGAGAAGGATTGGAACTTATACGGTAGCCTGTTGCGTTGATAACCGAATCTACCGATCTATGAAAAGTGACTACGGTTGTCATTGATTGGCCCCCCGTGTGAATACTTCGTTCTGACGCCATGCTTTCCGTTTTCTTTAATTTTTTTGCCTCCTACCGCTCCCGTTTCGTCAATTCCTCTCGCCACTCGACTGCTCGACGATGGGCTGCGGTGGTCGGTTCTGTCCTCCTAGTGCAGCACCCTCTCAGCGCTGGAGCGCTACGAGCCGCGGCGGTTAAAATCGAAATCACGCCGACCGAATCAAAAATGCTGGGTGGTTACGGGCCGCGGGCGTCAACTGGGGTCCACGACCCCATTCATCATCGAGTGTTGGTGGTCTCAGACGGAGCGACGGAGTGGGTGCTCGTATCGTCGGAGTTTTGTGTGATGTCGCCGGCCCAGTATGATGAAGTCGCCGCGCGATTGGAACGAGAGCAGGGCGTTTCTCAGGTTAATTTTTGGTGGAGTCTAACGCACACGCATTCCGCGCCGGAGATCGGCCCGGGAGGCATGGCTGAGGTGTTTTTACCGGAACGTTACGAACATAACGTGGATCAAGTTTACACCGACTTCGTCGCCGATGAGTTGCTTGGAGCGGTCAAGCAGGCGCGACAGGAATTGCGGCCGGCGCGGCTGGGCGTGGAGTGGGGGCACTCTCGCGCGAACATGAACCGGCGGGCTCGTGATATCGATGGAACGACTCGTCTCGGCATGAACCCCGATGGAGCGGTCGATCGGAAAATTGGTTTGTTGCGGGTGGACGATCTGCAGGGGCAGCCGATTGCACTCGTAGCCAATTACCCGATCCATGGCACCGTTTTGGGGGGGCAAAGCATGGAAATTAGCGGTGATGCACCAGGAGTCGTCTCCACGTATGTCGAGGAGAAGCTCGGGGTGCCGATGTTGTTCATCAACGGGGCGGCGGGGAATTTGGCACCAATTTACAGCGTTTATCCCAGTCCGCAGGCGGGGCACTTGAGTGAGTTCAGATTGCTGCTCGGTGATAAAATTTTGGCAGCGAATGACTCGCTTAGGACCACGATTAACGAAGTTCGACTGGATGTCTCGGAGGTACTGGTCGAGACGCCCGTCAAAGACGGTCTGGCGTGGTCGGATAGTCTGAGTCGTTACGTGGGGGCCGATGCTCACGGCCAACAAATGGTGCGCATGCCGATCCGGTTATTAAAGATGGGAGATGACCTCGCGATCTGGTCTGCCCCGATCGAACTTTTCTGTGAGGTATCGAATGAGATTCGAGAGATGTCCGCCTATCCTCACACTTTCTATTATGGTTACACCAACGGGTGGCTCGGGTATTTATTGACCGATGAGGAGGCCGAGTTTGGCGGCTATGAATTGCGCGTGTCTCCGTTTGCACCGGGGGCTGCCGACAACCTCAAGAAGAGGGTGCTGGCTGAGCTCAACCAGTGATCCGAATGCGTTCTTAAACTTTACCTCCCGACCCCTATTATGCTCCAACAACGAAACGAAGGTGAAGAAGCTCCCTTTTTCCCGCTAGGAATTTTCAAGCTACGTCTGCCCTTTATTCACTATCGGTTTGAGTGGCCGGATTACATTCAAGGGCTGCTGATGTGTGCCGTCGATTTGGCGGCAATCCCTTTGATGACCGAGCTTTTGGGCATGCCCTTCCAAATCGCTTTGGCGGTGGTGATGTTGAATGGGGTTTTCTACCTCGTGCATCACTTGTTGGGGGATCCGGTGGTGCCGGGGTGGATCACGCCGGCGATTCCATTGATCATGGCCTACTGCGCGCAATTTCCAGAAGGGGAAATGCGGGTGTTTGCCCTGATTGCCTTTCAACTCACGTTGGGAGTGTTCTCGATCGGTTTGGGGGGCACGGGAATGGCGCGGAAAATGGTGGGCCTGATCCCACCGGCGATAAAGTCAGGGGTGATCATCGGCGCGGGCATGGCAGCGGTGATGGCGGTGTTTAAGGAAGGGGGGCGTTTTGACCTGTATCCATGGAGTATTACGATCTGCGTGGGTGCGGCCTTTTACCTGATCTTTTCCACTCAGTTTCAGACGCTTAAAAATCGATACGTGTGGGCGGCGTTGTTGGCTAAACTTGGCGTGTTTCCCGTCATCATGCTGGCGCTGGTGGTGGGGCCGATTTGCGGAGAAGTGGCGTGGTCCAAAATCGAGTGGGGGATCAGTCAACCGGACTTTATGGGGCTTTGGCAAAACTACACGGTGTTTGGATTAGGTTTTCCGCCGATCAGTCTATTTGTCGCTGCGATCCCGACAGTATTGGCCACCTACATCGTATTATTTGGTGATATTTTGCAGAGCAAAGCGATCCTCGCCGAAGGGGATCAGGTGCGAACGGATGAGAAGATCGACTATGACCCAAACCGATCTCATCTGCTGTTTGGTGCGCGAAATTTTATCATGAGTTTCTTGGGGCCGGATATCACGATGTGTGGACCGTTGTGGGCGGCGATGCAAGTGGTCGTGGTGGAGCGCTACAAAGCGGGCCGCAAAGCGATGGATTCAATTTTTGGGGGTTCCGGCTCGTTCCGTTGGGGCACCAATACGGGGTTACTCCTCTTGCCGATCGTCACGCTCCTCCAGCCCATCTTAGGCATCGCGTTAGCGCTGACTTTGCTGATTCAAGGATTTGTGAGTGTGCGAATTGGAGTGATGGAGTCTAGAAGTCAAAGAGATCTTGGTATAGCCGGCGTCGTCGCCGCCGTCTTAGCCCTGAAAGGAGCCGCATGGGCATTCGGAGTAGGGCTCGTCCTTTGCCTGCTCATCTATGGCCGGAAGTTTCTTACTGGCGAAAGTGATGACACCATCGGCTCTCGGAGAGACTAATCTGGAGAATCGATCTACTTTATTGCGTGGGTGCAGAAGACAGTCAGCTTTGAAAATCGGCCGGAATAGGTCTGAGGAGATCTTAGTATCCCGAAAAGCAACGACTTAGGAAAAATCGGCGGTCGATTTCGGTTTTGATCAACAAATCGGCGGATTTGGCCGGAAATGCGTTGGTTTGATAATCTATCCGCCTGCCCTCACAGCAGTTGTCCTTGCTGTGCATCGGCGTTGCAACGGGCTTGCTGCCTCAGTGCACGCTGTTGGTCGCGTAAGCTTTTGGAGACTTGAATCTCCTGGTCGTTGGCTGTGATGAGCTCCGTCATCGACGGGCCTCGATTGAGGCCGAGCCCTGCAATGGCGGTGCTGATGCTGGTGAAGCCTTCGTCTCCCCCTGTTCGGCGCGCTTGATGTTGAATCTCTTCGGCGTTGTTGCCCACGTAGTCACGGACGGACCTTTGGAAATATGGCCAGAACTTCCGGACCTTTCCTTGGCTCTGGGCAATAGCGATGGGGTTAAGGAGGGATCTAACAAGCGCTGCCAGGGCGTTGCCGTCGAGTAGCCAGCCCCGCCCGTGGATCTGGCGGACCATGGCGGTGATTTCGGCGGCACATTGCCCTACTAGCTTCTCCCTTTTGACCTCTTCAGAGGGCCATTTTAGCCGTTCGCGGAGTTGGCCCCGGAGCCAGCGCTCCCATTTTAGGAGGCGTTCTGCGGGGTTGATTCCGGCTCTTTCTTGCATCCAGCGCTTCTCAGCGTCGGATTCTTGGCGAGATTTGGCTTCCCTGTCGCTGAGGTATGCCGCGAAAACGTCCACTATAGTAGTGCGAGTTGTTGCTCGCTGGGGCGAAGCTCTGGGAGGTTCGCCGCAATGGTTGCGGGGTGTTCGCGGTGCAACCGGATGCGGTAGCAGTCGCGCCGGGTGCGCATTTCGTCGGTTTGGGAGCTATAAGCGGAAACGCAGTTGTGCAGCTCGTCGACCGTGCAGCGTTTCCAGAGGGCGTAGCCTGGGCTACCGGGCCAGCTGACGACGCCGGATCCGGCAGCACTGGCAATCGCTCGGACTCGACGGCGGTTGGTTTCGGTGTCTTTACCGCTGATCTCGGTCGCGAGGTCGGCAGCTGACATCCAGCGGTCTGGTGTCGCTTCGAGTATTTCGACGAGACGGGCGACAAGCGTGACAGTGACTTTAGGCGCACTCAAAATGGGTTAGCCTGGTCGAAATTAGACTGGGGTTGGTTGACTGGTTTCTGACTAGTCAGTTTTTGACTAGTTTGGGGGCGCTTGGATCGGATGATGGCGGCGCGGCGTTCGACGGTCTCGGCGACGTGGCCGAGGGTGCGGTTGTCGACGGGTGGCCAGTGCAGTTGGCCGCAAATGCTCTTTGCGATGGTGGCGAGGTAGCCTTCGGGACTGCGACCGTCGCCGATTACCTCCATTGCTACGTGGCAGCGTTGAATAAGGGCTTTTCGGAGCCGGTCCGGGCTGTCTTGCACGTCCATCTGGGCGTTGAAGTCGGCGGGGTTGGCCTCGGCTCGGAAGACGGCGATTACGCGGTCGAGTTCGGCGTTGCTGAGGGACACGGATGACTGCTCGTAGCCGAGGGCCTTGAGTTGGAGCGCGTGGCGTCGACGGTCGGTTTCGGTGGATGTGAGAGAGCCTTTTTTGAGCCAATTTTCGCGGACTTGGCCGAACTCATACCAATAGAGTTTTTTTTGTTTTGAGGTCATGACGTTGAGCGGGAACGTTTCTCCAAAAGTTCGATGCGTTGGGCCATATTTTGCCGGGCGTTCTCCAGAGCTTCGCTGGCGAATAGAGCTGAGCCTTGGCCCATTTCCCCTATACGGACACGGTAACCTTTTGGCGAGGCCGTGATGCTAGTAGAAATGTTGCCATTTACTCCGGCATTGAGCAGACTGATGACTGCCGAAATATCATCAACACTTCCGAAAAGATCCAGGGGTTGAGCCTTCATGGCGTTGGCTTCGGGTTTTCGGAATACCACCACTCTAAATATCCCTCCGGGTTGGGGTGTCCGTCGGCGAGTGCATCGTGCACTTCTTGTTCGCGGGTTTTCCAATCGGCGAGCGGGGTATCAATGGCGAGGGCGCGGAGGGCGTTGTAGATTTGGTTGCGGTCGAGTTCACTGGCGAAGTTGACGCGGTAAATGGAGCCGTTGGGGAGGGCTAAGGGTATCCATTTGTCCGTCACTTGGCTTTTGACTTCGATGGTGCAGTTGTGGCCTTTTCGGAATGCGTAGCCTCCGTCGCGGAGCGTTTTGGCTAGGCGCTTTACCCACTCTGGATCTACTTCGGTGGCGTTCATGAGTGGGATGAGACTAGCGGGATTATGGTGTAGGGTTGGCCGGTTAGGAGTGGGCTTAATCGTAGCCAGTCATCGACGAGACTGCCTTGGAGCATTTCGGCGACTCGGAGGGTGCGACTTACGGCTCGTCGGGCGTCGCGGCGTTTCAGGAATTTGACGGCGGGGATCGTGGCATCGACGGGGATTAATACGCCGCCTCGTTTTGATTTCTCGGCGTTGTAGAGCCCACAAATCAATCCACCTTGCAGGATTATGAACTCGGGCTCGTTCATGGGGCTGTTTCCAGTTCGATTGGCGGGGGGGCGGGGATGTTGATGGTGCCGGTGGTCGCGCATCCGGTGAAGGCGATCGCGCCGACGATTAGGGCGACGATGAACAGGGTGGTGGCGACTCCGACGAAGACGCCGTCTTGGCGGCCGGCGTGGTAGGCACTGGTGGGGTTGTAGTGTGGTTTCATGGTATCAAAGGAGGAAGGGGTGATGGACGGTTTTGAGCTCGGCTGCGGAGAGTGTGATCCATTGCTGGTTTTGGGGCTCCCATTCGGTCCATTGACCATCAATGAACCAACTGACGATGGCGTGGACTACGCCGGTGTCTTGGGCGTAGGCGATCCACGCGACCGAGATGCTTTCGGCGGTGATATTGGACCGGTTTTGGGCAGAGGCATCGAAGCAATCGACGGCGGCGAGAACAGCCCGGATGGCGAAGTGTTCACATTGATTTCCGCGCTTTCTCCATTGCGCTTTATTGAGCGCGAAAAGTAGGTCGCGAAAGTAAGGGGCAAAGACGTTATCGACCCATTCGCGTGTGACACAGTGGTATTCGATATTGGTCAGCGGTGGAGCGCTGTAGATTACCTCGGGGTAGCGCTTTAGGAGCGCGTCGCGGAGCTCGAAAATGTTGCGGGTGCGAGGGCTCATTAATTGTCCTCCTCGGGGATGCGGCCGGTGGACTCTTTGAGGAGGCGTTTTACCATCTTGGTGGCGTCGCCGCCGACGGCTTTGATGAAGGGGACTTCGCCGGTGTCGGCTACCGTGATACCGAGGCGGCGGAGGGATTTGACGTCGAGATCTTGCAGGGCTGATTTCTTCGGTTTTTCGGTGATTACGACGAGCTCCGCGACTTGGTCGGGCAATTGCTTTTTGATGCGGGATATTACCTCGGAATCGTCGTCCCAATCGATGCTGCCTTTGCCCTTCATGAGGCCGAATCGGGTGGCGTGGAGCGTCATGGTTTTGGGCTTGGTGAAGAGGTCGCGGTTGCGCTCGATCTCGTCGGACAGGGCGTCTTTTGATTCGATGGCGGTGGCGAGGGCGGACTTGATGCCGGGGAGCTTGCGGCGATGGGCTGCCGCGACTTCGTCTTCGAGGGTTTGGACGCGGGTTTCGAGCACGTCGCGGGCGGCTTTATAGCGCTTGGCGAGTTGCTCTAATTCGAGAGCGCGATCAGAGGCGGTGGCGGGTTGGGCTAGTGTTGTCATTTGGATTTCTGGATGGTGAATTTAATACTTGGCGGCGGTGATGAGGATTAGGGCCCAGAGGGTGATTACGGCGGCGGAGGCGGCGGCGGTACTGATGATTAGGGCGAGGGTGGATCGGCGCATGACGACGGCGCGGTTTGACTCTCGGAGGAGGTCGTCGACGGAGCGGTTGAGGGGCTTGTTTTTCATGCGTTTTCGAGAGTAAATCCGGCGAAGGCGATTAGTTGGCCGTGCTCGCCTTCGATGGCTACGATGTCGAGGGGGCAAGGGGTGGAGTCCTCGCGCCACTTACCGTCCTTTTGCCAGACTTCTGCGGCCGACTGATCGCCTTCGATTTTTCCGAGGATTCGCCATGGCGACGGAGTGGGCGTGTAGTAAGTGAGCACGGCCTTGGCCTTGTTGCGCAGCATCGCTCTAAAGGGCGGTTGGAGGAGCTTGGGGTCGGCACTCATCGCTCTCCCCTTTCGCCTGCTTTGCCGCGTGATAATTGGGCAAGAATGATGGCGGATCCGAGGCAGAATACGGCGCTGAGGTAAGCATCTGCGAGCGCGAGAACTAGCGCGGCGGACCCGGTGATGATTGCGCCGGTGGCGAAGAGGATGGGCTTCATGATCGGCGGGCGCGGTAGCGTTCGTGATGGGGCCGACGGGGACGTCGGCGCTCCCAGGGGGTTGTTGCTGCGTTTTGGCATGGTCTTGGGCTCCTTTCTTAGGCGGCGCGGCGTAAGAGGGCTTTGACGTTGCAGACGGCTTGCTCCGCATCTGCCGCACTCGTGCAGTCTCCGAGATCATTGAGGGTGCGTAGGACAAAGGAGATCCGGCCAAATTCGTTGGCGGCTTTGGCGATGACTCCGGCCGCTGCGGCGTTGATGCTACTGCCTCGATTCTTGGCTAATTCGACGACGTCTTCTGGGAATACTTTTTCAGCGAGGACAACCGCTTCACTTCGACGGGTTGTCTGCGAACTCTCAACCCATGCGCTGCGTTGCCAACGCGCGAACAGATCGGGTATGGCCACCACGAGGATGACTGTCGGCGTGAGGTTGAGGATTAGTTTGATTAGATTTGTCGCGGCGGGGCCGAAGTATTCGGCTTCGTCGATGATGAGGACGCGGCGTTGTTGCCGTAGTTTATTGATGAGGGCGCGTTGCACCGAGTGCTTGGAGTTGCCGAGATCTTTCTCGGGCACGCCAGCGGCGAGAGCGACGTCGTAGACGGCGGCGTAGTAACTGGTTCGCCATGGCTCGCTGGCTTCGACGAGGATGCCGTCGTGTTCGAGTTTGATTTGGCGAGCGAGACGGGTTTTTCCACCTCCAGTTTCGGCGAGGGCAACGACGAGTCTTTCGCAGTCTTCATCGGGCTTTAGTTTGGCAAGCGTTACCGCAGTCATCACGGTTTCTTGCCATGGGATTCGGGTCCATTTGGTGCCTCCAGTGAGTTTTGCGGCTTGCGCCATTTCGATGCGTAATTGCCGCAGATTTCCCTCTAGCTTGAGGAGGGCGGCTGACGGGTCGGCTGCTCCATAGGAGCCTTGTTTGATCCGCAGCCAGTTGCTCGCGTGGATGCTGAGATGCTTGCGCGTAAACGCGGCATCACTGAGGCCGAGTTTGGTCTGTAGCAGCTGAAGGTCGTTGACTACGGCGGTTTGGCTAGGCGTGTAAATGGTGGTGATATCAATTTCGGTTTTCATTTTTTCGAGTGGGTTGAGTTGGGAGGGAGAGGAAGAGGTTACACCCAGTCGGCGTCTGAGCTGGAGGCGTCGACCGGGAGTTTTGCGGCGCGCTGGGACACGAGTTTGTGGGTATCGACTTTATCGATTTGGCGTTGCGTCTCGGTCCGTGCTTGCTCGCGCGTGTTGGCTTCGCCGACGGCGGCGACGATGCGCTCGGCGGCGGGCATGGGGGCGGTCGCGGCGCGATAGTCGGCTACGATCTTTGCGTTGTGCTTTTTGTTGGTGGCCAGTTCGGCGTTTTCGTCGAGGTGGCGGGCCGCGACTTCGTCCATGGTGCGTTGCACGATCTTGCGGCGGCGGTCGCGGGCTTCGTCCATCGCGGCGGTATCGGTGATGTCGACGCCTCGGGTGCTGCCGCCGAGCATGCGCAGCGCGCCGAGGGGATCGCCGTTTTCTTTGGTGGCGAGGCAGGTCTGCGGTTTCGTGAAATCGATGTAGAGCAGGACCTTGGTGCCCTCGGGGATACCGAGGAGGATGCCGTCGTCGTCGAGGTAGCTGTAGCCCTCGTCCTGGTGGGTGAAGCTGGCGGCGCTGTTCTTGTAGGTGGCGCGCTTAGGAGTGAGCAGTAGGATGCTGAGCACGTTGTGAGAGAGCGACTGGCGCGGGTGATCGAGGCAGAGGCGTTCCCAGCGTTCGAGCGGGCTTTCGTTGCGCGGTTTCGCGATGAGTTGGGTGCGGTCGGCGGGCTCGATCAGCGCGAGGGCGCGGAATGAGTTGAGCCCGTGGGGATCGATGCCCTCGGGCGCGGGCAGGTTCCGGGGCCACATGAATTCGGTGATTTTGTCGAAGCCTTGGATGCGGTGTTTGGTGCGGGTCTCGGAGCGGGCGACGACGAAGTCGAAGGTGGTTTCCAATTCGGTGGGCGATGGGAACGGGAGGCGGAGTTCGGAGATGATCTCGGGCGGGAGGTTGAGGTCCTTGGGCCGGTCGCCTTGCGAGCAGAACTTGAGGGCATACTTACGCGCTTCGGCGAGGTGGCCGGGGGCGTTTAGGCGTTCATTGGATCCCTTGTAGCCACGCTGCCCAGCCATCTGATTCCACAGGTAGTTGAACTCGGATTCGATCCAGCCTTTTTCCCAAGGTGCGCCGCCCTTTTCCACGAATCCGTTGGCGAGGGTCTTGTGGCGGATGACGGCGGTGCGGTCGACTTTGATACGGCCTTCGAAGGCGGTCGTGAGCATGAGTTCCAGCTCGGGGGAGATCGCGGCGGTGGCGTTTTCGCAGATGAGGGTGACTTGATAGTCGGGCAGACCGTGCTCGGAGAACATCTGGTAGAGCAGCGCTTGCATGTCGGATGCCCGTAGGTTGCTGCGGATCTTTTTGACCGTGCCATTGGGTTGGGTTTCTGTGCGGTCGAAACGGGTGCCGATTTCCCAAGCGAGCTTTTTGCGGGAGCCGACGCACATGGCCATGATTCCGGCGACGTAGTAGACGCCGGGCTTGATCTTGCGCTCGGGATCACCGGGGTGGACGACTTGGGTATCGAGCTCGAAATCATCGAATACGATCCACTCCATGGGGCGCAGGCTGGAGGGATCTCGTTTGACGACGGGGAGGTAGCGGTGGGCGGCGTGGAAGCCTTGCGAGAAGACGGCGCGTTGGGCCTTGGTGGGGGCGTAGCGGGAGCGGAGGTTGCCGGGGGTCCAGCCATCGGGATAGACGCGGGGGAAGTGCTTGGGGATGGGCTGGAGTGGGTGCGTCTGCGCGAACCAGTTCTGCCAGGTGCCGTAGCCGGGGACATGCGCGCCGCTGGGCCAGATTTCGTTGAGCAGGACGTTGATGGCGGCGGCGGCGCTGCGGGGGTTGGTCTCGATGATACCTTTGAGAAATTCCACGAACTCGGTGGGCTGGGCGCTGGGGGTCTTGTAGTTTTTGACCAGGGCGCGCCAGTCCCAGCTGGCGTCGCGGTAGGCGTAGTATTTGCGGCGCAGCGATGGGCCGGAGAAGCCCTTGCGGTGGCGGTAGCCTGCGGCGATCTCATCGGTGACGGCCACGAAGTCCCGGCTGTCGCGGGCGGCGTGAATGCGCCCAAGGACTTTGAGCGTGAGCGTGAGTTCTTCGCGTCGGCTGGGCTTGGCGACCGAGGAGAAGAGCTCGTCCTGGTCGAGCACGGGCACGGCGAAGAGAGCAGGCCGCTGCGGGTCGGGGGTGGTGATAGCGAATTGATCTGTGCTCATTTTTGGGGGGGGAGGTTCGGAGAGGAGGCTCAACCCTTGAGGGTGGCGCGGTGGGTTTCGCGGAAGTCGGCGAGCAGCTTGGTGAGGACGCCTTCGATGTTGCGGAGCTGGTCGGTTTGGAGGGCGACGTTGGGGGCTTCCTCTAGGAGCTGGTAGCGGCCGCTCTCGATCCACTCCGAGATGCCTTCGCGCCAAATCTGGGCGGTGACTTCGGGGGCGGTTTCGGCCTTCTCGTCGTCGTCGTCGTCGGCTCGGGGCTTGGTGGGTGGCTTGGTGTCTTTGATGCCGTGCAGGCGCAGCAGCTCGTTCAGGGACTTCTCGCCGATGAACTTGGTGATTTTGGAAACGAATCGGCGGGAATCGCCCTCGGCGGGGAATTTAAAAGGGACAGGTCAAAAACGATTGACATGCGAATTAACGAGGAAGATGTTTCGGAGTCATGAGAGGAGCACGGATCAAAGTAGATGCAGG
>Ga0222654_1000558_pt1 | contig 22947 bp, 17 predicted proteins | sample AntAcemetagen421_FD_179805 | JGI IMG/M metagenome (GOLD analysis project Ga0222654, IMG submission 179805) | Saline water microbial communities from Ace Lake, Antarctica - #421 | ecosystem: Environmental > Aquatic > Non-marine Saline and Alkaline > Saline | place: Antarctica: Ace Lake...
AAAGCATTGCTTATATAGGTAATCAAATCCGTAATGTCTTGATCGCTAAAGGCTGGATTATTTGCCAGACCAGGCATTTGAGCATTGAACTCGTATTGTTTCCCATTAACATTCAAAGGCCCTTTAAGCCCGTGTAGAAGCACCAATGCGAGTCGGTTTGCAGGTCCTTTAATCCAATCCGAATTATCAAGTGGTGGTGCTAAGCCTTCTATGCCTCTACCATTGCCGCCATGGCATGCTGAACATGTTTCTCTATACAGTTGTAGGCCATGGGTACGGTCGTCAAGGGGCAATGAGGCTTGTTCGTAAATCCAGTATTTCTTATCGGACTCTTGGTCAGCGACTACAGTCTCAAGTTTCGCAGCAAGTTCCTTCTTCACGTTTTTACCACCTACCTTCAATAGGTTGCTTTCATTCCCTGAGAACGAACTTAGTAAGGCGTCTTCGTACAGTGCACTTGATTGTCTTTCTAGTAATTCATAAAGATTTGGAAGTAACTCCTCTCTCCCAAGCTGAATTGCGTTCCCTAGATAAGTAACTAAGTAGAGGTCTATGGTAGCGTTGTTACGCGCTAAGGAGGTTTGAACAAGGTCCAATTCTACTACTCTATTGGGCAATGTGAGTGTGCTCGACAATAGCTTCAGTGCTTGAGCAGCTAGGTCAATATGATTCGATTTTGCGGCCCTTGTCAATATCTCAGTATCAATCTGAGAGAGTCCCACCAAACTATAGAGTGCATGAATCGAAGCATACCCTTCTTGGCTGGTTTTGATGATATCAACAAGTTCATCCTTCAGAGAGGTTAAGTTTTTTTGAATAATCAACTGTTGCGCTCGATCTCTCACCCATCCATTTTCATGGCTGAGTAGGTTTAATAAACCTTCGGCATTGGCACCTGCTAGATCAGGTAATTCCGATAGCCCAGAATTTGAGTGCTTGACCCTCAATATCCTTCCCATTCCAACCATCTTATCCATTCCCGCAGCAGCCAGTCTCTCACGTAAATAGGACGTCATATAGGCTCCATGTTGGATGACCCCTCTGTGCATATCCACTACGTACATTCCACCATCTGGTCCACTAGAAAGATTAACAGGCCTAAAGCCTTCATCAGTTGATGCTATAAATTCTCTATCATCATAAGCTTGTGTCGCAGTAATAATTGGCCCTTCAAAACTGAGCAGATTCCTCTTGATGAGATTAGCTTCTGGCACAGAGACAAAGGCATTTTGAACATATTCCATTGGAAATTGACCTCCTCTATAAACCAATGGTCCGCATGAGGAAGTTACATTCCTAAGTACACTGTCCTGATCTAGCACTCCGTCTTGATATCCTCTATTCACAAGGGTGGCATGTAATGGATAAACACGCTGGTTGCGTGTCAACACCTTAGCCAGGCCTTCTTTAGGCTCGTAAAATTGATTACGCGTTAACACATTAGGTAATACATAATCACCCATGATCTGGGTGGAGTTATTATTGTAATAGAGTCTACCGAAGTTGTCCTTTGTAATGCCCCATTGCCCTCTAAAGGCTGTTGGCTGCTTGATCCATGTGCCTTCTCTCTTTTGATACCTGAAGTGTGATCTGGCATTATAAATCCAGTTATCAATGTTCATCATCAAGCCATTAGGCTGATGTTCCACATTCCCATCATCGGCATAAAGAGAATCTACCAATACCTTCTTACCCGGTTTATCATCTTCAATCTCTACAAACCAAAGATTGGGTGGTTCGGCATAGAGCAAACCTCCATAGACATGGGCAATGGCCCTCGGCAACACGAGGCTATCTAAAAATACTTTAGAGTGATCGACAATCCCATCGCCATCCTTGTCTTCCAAGATGGAGATCACCCCGTTGGGCATTGACTCGCTTTCGCCCGTTAGGGTTTGCATGTAACCACGCATCTCGACTGTCCAAATTCTACCTTGATTGTCAAAATCTATGGCGACAGGTGCTTCTAGAAACGGTTCAGAAGCGATTACCTCCAACTCGAAGCCCTCTTCTACCACATAGTTTTCGAGGGAGATCTCGGGCTCCTCAAAATCAGTTTGACAAGCCCAGCACAGTAGGATTGAAATAGAGAAAAGGCAGGCCTTTGCCAGACTATTTTTAACGCTAAATACCATGTATGAAAAGTTAAGAAAGTACTTTTTTGAGCTTTACGGCAAAGTATTGAACCTCTTCGATAGTGCCTGTACTGATGCGGCACCATTCGTTATAAGGCGGGAATGCCCTACCGACTCTAACACCCTCATCGAGCATCTGTTTATTGAAGGTATTGATGTTTCTACCGGTCTTAAAGAAGATGAAATTGGTATTGGACTTGATGTATTCAAGTTTTAGTTCATCCATGGCGGCATACATGATCTGCTTGCACTCCTTTACTTTCTCTAGGCTAAAACGATAGAATTCATCGTCTTTCATGGCTGAAACAGCCGCCTTCAAGGCAAGTACATTGGTATAGGCGACTACGTTGTCACGGATCTTCTTGGCCAAGGTTGGCTTCGCGATTAAATAGCCGATCCGTAAACCTGCTAATCCATACACCTTCGAGAAGGTTCTGGAGACAATGACATCCTTTCCTTCCTTCACCAGTGAAACCATGGATGGATAGCCCTTCTCTTCGATAAAGTCATAGTAGGCTTCATCGCTAAAGACGATGGTCTTTTTGGATGCCTCAGTGCAGAAATTGACAAGTTTCTCTTTCGATAGCAGTGTAGATGTCGGGTTATTCGGATTACATAAAAAGATAAGCTCGGTTTTCGATGATATTCTTTTGTACATCTCATCTACATCATGAGTCAGCTGATCGTCAAGATCTACCCAATTGACAGTAGCACCCCATTGCTGGGCATAAGTCATCATGGCTAGGAAGGTTGGTCTGGCAGCAATGATCTCTCCACCATTATTAGCGAAAGTCAATCCCGTTATTCTCAATCCTTCGGAAGAACCTCCTGTGATCACAATATGATCACGTGAGACGCCTTCTTTCTCAACAATCATGTCGAGTAATTCTTTTGAATATGGATCTGGATAACGACAACCAATGTCAAATGCTTTGGTCATTGCTTCGCGCACTTTAGCCGAAGGACCAAATGGGTTTTCGTTAAATTGAAGTTGTAAGGGAAAGTCTAAGTCCCTAGGGTTAAACTTGGCTTTTTCTGTGGCTGTGAGGGTTGAAATAACACCAGTGGTGCCTAATAATGACAAAGCGCCTAAGGCACTTCCCTTTCTCATCCATTCTCTTCTATCCATGATACTTAAGGTTGATTATTGGAAGATAGGAAATTCTCTAGAAAGTCATTTTACGTTTACTATCGATTGTGATACTACTGAACGATTTGAAGATCAACTGTTCTCGGTTAATGAAAATCAGTATTCCAGACTACAAATTAAGTCTATATATTGACTTTTATTATTTTAAATATTAATATAAATTATATTTAATTATTTAAAACATATTAACACACACTATTATGCAATATAAAATATCAACAATTTTACTCTGCACCTTCCTACTTATTGGATGTTCTAAGGATCACGTAGCACCAAACGAACCAGACATTGATTTCAGCCAATTAGTACTTGATGAGAAAGACTTTATGTCAGTCATTAGTGAATTAGAAGACTATCTATCTACTTCATCTAAACGATACGGTGCTGCGGGTACTGTAAGCCGAGTAGATGATTCTAAGATCTCAGAAATTCTAAACCCTATGCTCGAAAATGGTTCTGAAATAGTGGCAGAACTTGAAGCAGCTATTTATCAATCGGACCTGTATAATGATATGACAACTGCTGAGCAACAGTCCTTTAGACAAGAAATAGATAATCTCACAGCACAACAATTCGTAGAGCTATCTATGAACTTCAACATTGGCTATTATCTCGAGAATGACACATTATCTGAAGTCGATATTGATTTGATTATGAGCTGCGGAGCGGTAGCGGTAGGAATCGTTGCCATTCGTGACTTATTCTATAACACTATAGGCGCAGGGTCAATTAGCAGCATGATTGGAGCACTTAAACATATTGGGAGAAGGTATTTAGGCTGGTTTGGAGTTGCTGCAATGATTTATGAATTTGCAAATTGTATGTATGACAGAACTTAACACACACAGTTCCAAGGAAAAACGGTACCTCTCAATACGAAGTACCGTTGAAGTACTATTCGTAATAGGTCTGATCCTAGAATTCATGTTCAGACGTGACATATTACCGATTGAATATAGGGCATATGCATTGGCGCCTTTTATCATCAACATCATACTAATATGTGTAGGCGCAAAATACCTGCATGATATTAGAGATAGTGATGGTCATAAAAAAAGGGTCTCGAATATCGCCTTGAAGATCTTTCTCAACTTAGCATTCATCACATTGATGCTGTTTTCCTTAAATAAAGTCTAAAATGTTGGGTCAAATCAAACCACATATTCCAAAATGAATACGCTAATTGAAAAACGATATCATTTTATCAGTAGAAGTTCCGAAGTCATTTTGATTGTTGGATTCATAGTCGACTTTTGTATGAGGCGCGAAATCTTCAGCATTGAGCAGAGGGAGTATACATTGATTCCTTTTGTCATCAATATCATTTTACTGCTCATTGCAGCTAAATACACATATGATTTGAAAGAAAGTCAGGATCATTTCAAACGTGTGATAAACGTTGGAGTAAAGCTACTATTGAACGCCACCTTGATGCTACTCATTATCTGGGTTCCTGATAAGCTATAATGCTTAGAAAGTCACCTTAATCTGGAGGTTTGGGGAGAAGCCAAGTCCGTAACGTATAGTATTGTTGATGTTGACCCTTTCTTGAAAGCCATTGATGATATTCTGACGGTCATACACGTTGAGGATCGAGAAGCCAACAACTCCCCGCCAACTGGCTGATAGTTTTGAAAAGCGATAGGAAGCAGACAAGTCTAATTGATGCTGTACTGGAAAATTACCCGTGTAGCCTAAGTCATACCGCGGTGCATCATTATTCAGTATCTCATCTGGATCTGCCTCATAAACAGGTACTCCGGACATTAGGCTCCATGACATGGCTAAATTCCATCGGTTGACTGGCGCAATCAACTTGAGGTTCATCACATGCCGCTGATCGTAAAAGGCATCTCGTGTGACCAAGGGGTCTGGCCCTTGCTGTGGTACTCTGAAAGTTTCTTGGGCTTGACTCAGGGAATAACTGATCCATGATTCAAAACCCTCCCATCGTTTCTTCACCAAGACATCGATGCCTTTTACATCTAAATCGCCTGTGAGATTGGGTGTTTGATTGCCTCCCGGTCTGATGACATTATTGACTTCTTTTTGATACAACTCCACATCAAACAACCAGCTACCGTAATCCAGCAAGCCTCCAAACATATACTGCTTCCCTCTGAGTACGGGAATGTTCTCGTCTGCCAAAGTCCAGAATTGATTCTCTATTCGAAAGTCATCGAAGTCATTAGCGAAGTTCTGCCGAACGTACTGATAGGCACCCGTTGCGGAGCCTTTCAAGAAAAAGGAATGGGACACCAAGTAACTCAGAAAGAGCTTGGGTGCTAAGAAGGACTGGTCACCTACCGAGAAGTTATTGGTCCTTAGCCCTGCATCTACGATCAGATTATCACCAAACTGATGCTTTAGGCTAAAGTAAACTGAATTGATATCTCCATTTCCGCTTCGTCTATCATTGACTCGAGGATCATCCCCTTCAACGGTATCGTCAAAAGTGATGTCATGGTTGGAGTACTCATAACCAAAGTTCAGGTCTGTTTTTTCACCGAGTTCAACTTCCATAGATAAGTCGAATCGTTGGTCATCAATGCCATTTTTTACTGATTCTCTGTTTACACCATTACTATTGTTTCTTGGTTCTGTCCTTTGCTCTGAAAGTCGGAATTGAGATGAGGTATAACGGGCTCTAAGATCAACCGCATCTGATAGTTCTGCGTCCCAAGCAAAGGTTAGTCCCCAGTTGTCTAGTTTTGAGGTTTCTGTTTCAGAACGGTTTTGGTTGGGTGAGAATAGGTTGTAGCTAAAATCATTCGCAATGGTTAAGAAACTTAAACTCAAGTTATGCTTATCACTTGGCTTGAAGATGAGCTTCCCATTCATATCGCTGAATCCGATATTCAAGTTTCTTAGCTCAACCGGTCCTTCTAGTGCTAAATCGGAAATGCGACTTCCTTGAAAGTTTAGGTCATAATAAGCTTCCAACTTAGGCGGCATATTATTGAAAACATTAGCCCTAGCTGAAAAAACAAGCCCTAGTTTATTCTTGACGATTGGAACTCGCAATTCTAATCCTGAAGTCACGGTGTTGGTCATCAAACCAATACTCAAAGAGTCTGGTACGTGTTGTTGTGTTTTTATATCGATTACACCACCAACGCGTCCGCCCCATGATGCAGGTAAACCTCCCCGATAGATACTGATCTTATCAACGATCCCTGGGTTATAGGGCGAAAATGTACCGAAGAAGTGGCCTGTATGATAAATCGGAATGTTATCGAAAAGCAGCAGGTTTTGGTCAAAAGGCCCGCCTCTTAAATTGAGGCTACCCGGTTTACCGTTCGGGGAACGAATACCTGGAATGGCTTGCAGGACTTGAAAAACATCTCCGTCCGTCTCGCCCGCAATCAAATTCAAATCTGACATATTCACCTCGATGCGATGATCACCCAGCACCGAGTTAACACCGGCAGTAATATGAGAAAGGATGGTTACATCACCCAAATCAGTCGTCTCGCCTTTCATATTCACCATACTTCCCGAAGACTGGAGGCTGGCAATTGTCGTTTTAAAGGGGTGATAAAAGGACGTATTGATCACCAAGGAATCAGTCAGAAAAGCACCTTCTAGGGCATAAGAACCGTTTTTCGGGAGCAAGTACTTCGGTTGCTGATCGTTCAATGTGACATAGACAAGATCGATTGATCTTTGGTCATCAACATCCTGCACTTGAAACGTAATGGTCGATCGAATGGGAATGACTAGAATTCCATTGTTCCCCACCCGTTCAAAGCGAATCGGCAAACTAGCGGACATTGTCTCTAAGGCGTCCGCTAAGGACTGGGCATTCCCTAACACAAACCGAAGCGGTTCAAGCAGTCTGGGGTTATAAGAAAATACCACTTGATGTTTTTGCTCGAGGGACTTAAAGGCTTCCAGTACCGAAGGCTCGGTTTGGGCCATTGCGATACTCCCGATGCTGAGAAGCAACACGCTTGCAAATGAAAAATAAGCCGATCGAAGACTCTTGAGCATATTCAAAGATGGAGCGGCTTTTAGTTAAAAACAACTGTTCCGTCAGCCGACAAAGTGTATTGGATTTCTAAGGGCGAGAATATGGAACGCAATGCTTGCGCTAAATCGCCATGCGGAAAGCTTCCCGTAAAGTTTGTACTCGATTGGTCAGCAGGAAGTGTCAATTGCACTTTATAATAGCGTTTCAAGTCATTTAGGACATCCTCAAGCTCAGTGCCTTCATAAACACTTGTTCCACCTGTCCAACTAGGTGTTGTATTGCGGAAGTCAACTCTTTCAAAAGTTCCCTTGTCAAAAATAAGGCCTTCGCCTGGCTTTAATACTTCTCTCCCATTTTCGGAAGACACAGCAACAGATCCTTCAAAGCAATTCACTTTCAGCGCGCCATTCACTGTTTGGACGTCAAACTGCGTTCCAAGCACTGTGACATCACCAAAAGCAGTGTTTACGGTGAACTTAGTACCAGATTCTACATCGAAGAAGGCTTGTCCGACCAAGTCGATCAAACGATCCTCTTCCCAATTCCCTTTGTCGTAACTCGCATTAGAAACCGCGCCTAGGGTAATGACAGATCCGTTAGGCAATTCATGCTGAATCGTTTCCGCCAAACCAGTCTCTAAATCCACCATACCATTCTTCTGGGTATAGTCGAAGACGAACCAAACCGTAGCCAATAAGGCAATGGCGGCAGCATACCTTAGTAAAGGCCTCATGCTGATCACTTTGGTTTCGGGTTTTGCAGTAGCTGTTTTAGCCCTTAGCCTCTTCAAGCCCTCGGCTGTATCTACAGGAGGCAATGACCAAGTACTGACATCATCTAGCACAGCCTTCAGGTCATTGAGGTCATCTCGTTGGGTGAGTGCGTCCTTTTCCTTATCGGAAAGTTCTCCACTCAGCCACCGGGCAATAATTTCTTTATTTTCGAGTTCTTCGCTCACAATTAACTAACGGGCAGGTTTTGGAATCACCCAACCCCTATGTCTATATATTTTTAAATTCTTCTATCCTGTCCTTTAGCTTCACTAAAGCTTTAGCCATGCGCTTCTCTACGGCTGTTTGGCTTACACCTAACATTTCAGCAATTTCTTTATAGGTATGCTTATCGATTCTATTCAAGAGAAAGACCTCTCGCTGCCCTTCGGGTAAATCTGAGATCACGGCTTCAATCCGTTCTCTGAACTCTTCCGTTCTTAGAATGTAGTAAGGGTCTTCGCTATTCTGTTGGGGCAATTGGTCCTTCTCGAACCTTAGAGAGACTTTTTTAGACCTCACTTGATCTAAGAACAGCCGATTGGCCACGGTATGCACAAAGCCAGTCACCTTTTCTAAGATGACATCTGCACACTTTTGCCAGAGTCTGATAAAGCTTTCTTGGGCAATGTCTTCCGCCTGGGCTAAGTCGCCACATTTATAATACACGTAGTTTCTTAAACCCTTGAAGTGCTTGTGGTATAAAGCGTTATAGACGTCTTCTTGACAGACCGATTCTTGCATTGCCTTGAAAGTACGGATTTATCGTTTTCTATGGAAAAAAGGAAGGGATTTAGTTGGCTTAGCCTAGTACCAACCACTCATCATTTAAAGTCAACAATAAAACATAACCATTTGGCATTATATCAATAATTTCTTTTCTTCATAAAAGACAAACACAGTATCCTACTTTATTTAACTATGCTTTCTGAAAACGACAAAAGGTGCGTAGAGCTGATGATATTGAATCGCTATCAGTCATGATTATGACTGATTCATAAGGTTGCGCTATATATAAAATAGCGACACACAAGACAAGAGTGCTATCGCACACATTGCTTTTTCACCAGCGTGCTACTGAATAAAATTGTGAGTAATTTGACAGACTAAGGCACGGAAAAAATGGATCAATTGGGTATCTTTCAAAACAGATAAAAGACAGCATAAATGAAACTAAAGGAAAAAATTACAGTAGAAGAAGTTAACGGCAAAACATTCAAAATCAGAATGGTTGAGGCTTCTGAATACGGTAAAGCTGCCTTTACTCATTACCTTCACAACCATAAAAATGGAGTTTCTAGTTTTTATAAAGAAGAAGCTATTAAGCACGTTAAGCATGCTTTAGAGTATAAGTTCCCCGATGACAAAATCACAAGTAAAGCCGCAGAAGAAGCTTTGCAATACATGATTTTTGACTTTCAAAAAGAAATCCCCTTTCCTGCACCGAAAAAACCAAAATTCAAATTCATTGACTTATTTGCAGGAATCGGTGGTTTTAGATTAGCAATGCAAAACCTTGGAGGCAAATGCGTTTACACAAGCGAATGGGATGAGCAAGCTAAAAAGACTTATCAAACGAATTTTGGTGAAGTTCCATTTGGAGACATTACCAAAGAGGAAACTAAAAAATTCATTCCTGATAATTTCGATGTTTTATGTGCAGGATTCCCGTGCCAGGCATTCTCAATTGCAGGAAGACGAGGCGGTTTTGAAGATACTAGAGGAACATTGTTCTTTGATGTGGCAGAAATCATTAAGAGGAAAAGACCAAAAGCAATATTTCTCGAAAATGTTAAAGGGTTAAGAAACCATGACAAAGGGAAAACCTTAAAGACGATTCTAAACGTCCTTCGCAAAGACTTAGGATACTTTGTACCTGAACCAAAAGTTTTAAACGCAAGAGATTTTGGTGTTCCTCAAAATCGTGAGAGAATTTTCATAGTTGGATTTAGAAGTGACTTAGGAATTGAAGAATTTGAATATCCAGAACCTCCAAGACAACAAGTAGCCTTTGAAAATGTAAAAGAAGAAAATACCGTTTCTGTCAAATACTATCTCTCCGATACTTATCTAAACACGCTAATAAAACACAAGCAGAGACATGCTAGCAAGGGTAATGGTTTTGGCTATGAAATCATACCTGATGATGGAACAGCGAACGCGGTGGTATGCGGTGGAATGGGCAGAGAAAGAAATCTCGTTTATGATGACAGACTTGAAGACTTTACCCCCGTTACTCATATTAAGGGTGAAGTGAACAGACAAGGAATTAGAAAGATGACTCCAAGAGAATGGGCAAGACTTCAAGGTTTTCCAGATAACTTTATTATTCCTGTTGCGGACGCTTCGGCTTACAAGCAATTTGGTAATTCAGTCGCAGTTCCAGCTATTCAAGCTACTGCGAAGCACATAGTAAACCGAATATTGGAATATGTTAACAGGAAATAAAGGTGAATGGAGTGAAATTTACACTCTGCTTAGAATCATAGCTGACAAAAATCTATTTGCAGGCGATAGTGATTTAAATAAAATCGAAAACCTCATTTTCCCTATTATCAAAGTTCTCAGAGACGAATCAAAAGGAACATATCAATATAGCTATGACTCTAATTTAGTTGTTATAACAGGAAATGAAGAAGAATTTAGAATCTCTATTAAAGAGTTCCGCGAGAAGGCTGCATTTCTTCTTTCCAAGCTTAAAGAATCGACTTCTTCAACATTTAGCGTTCCAGAGATTGAAAATTTCATCAATTCTTTCAACTGTATTTCACTAAAAGCAAAGTCAAGTGTAAAAAGTGATATTAGAGTTGTAATCCATGACCAACGGACGAGCACAACTCCAGAACTAGGTTTCAGCATTAAATCTCAATTGGGTGGAGCTTCGACACTTTTAAACGCAGGTAAGACCACAAACCTTATTTACAGAATTAAAAGCCCAAAACTTTCTAAAAGTCAAATCTCAGAAATCAACGCCATAAACTCTAGAAGTAAAATTAAAGACCGACTAGAGCAAATCAATGAGAACTCAGAAGGTCTAGAGTTTGTAAGAACCGAAAGCTCTGTATTTGGAAATAATCTTACACTTATCGATTCTCTTCTTCCTAGTCTAATCTCACAAATTGTTTATCAATTTTATAGTTCCACTAATTCAAAGACAGTTGATTTACTTGATGTGGTTACAGCTTTGAACCCACTCAATTTTGACACAGAGTCAAATCACCCTTTTTACTCGTACAAGATCAAAAGGTTTTTAACGGACATTGCTCTTGGAATGATGCCTTCTAAAGTATGGACAGGAGAATTAGATGCTACAGGTGGTTATCTAATTGTAAAGGAAGATGGTGAAATTTTGTGCTATCACATTTACAATAGAAATGAGTTTGAAGACTATTTGATTGTAAACACCAAACTTGAAACAGCAAGTAGCACTCGACATGACTTCGGGACAATTTATTCAGATGGTGGTGAGATATTTTTCAAACTGAATCTTCAAATTAGATTTTTGAAATAAACCACATGCCTGAACCTAGTTTAGAATTAAAATTCGAACCGAGTACTATAGAACACCTTGGTGTCAAGATGTATTCGCATATTCCGCCAGCTTTGGCTGAATTAGTAGCAAATTCATATGATGCATGTGCATCGGTAGTAACCATCAATTTATACAATGAACCTCAAAAGAAAATCGTGGTATCTGATGATGGCACTGGAATGTCATTTGATGAAGTCAACGACTACTTTTTGAGAATTGGTAGAAATAGAAGAAAAGAGAAACAATTAAGTTCTTGTGATAGAAAACCCACAGGCAAAAAAGGATTAGGTAAGCTAGCTCTTTTCGGGCTAGGTAACATAATTGAAATAGACACGGTAAAGGCTGGAAAAAGAGTGGTTTTCACCCTGAACTATGCGGACATACTTAGTTCTACTAACTCAGTATACAACCCAACTTATGATGTTTCAAATACAGAAGATAATCCAGGAACGAAAATCATACTCAAAGAACTAAATCACAAGTCAAATTTTTCTGCTATTAATTATGTGAATAGTCTAGCGAGGTTATTTAATTTTCAAAGTGACAATTTCAGTCTTCAAATTAGTTTAAATGATGGCGAATTCATTGAAGTTGACAGTAAACTAAAGTTTGAAAACCTAGAAGCTGAATTTGAGTGGAGTGAACAAGAATTCAATCAAATTATAGAATCTGATTATTCGAACAAAAACGAAATTATAGGGAGGATAATAACTACAGAAAAACCCATTAAACCACTTCTGAGAGGCATCACACTGTTTGCCAATGGCAGAATGGTGAACATGCCTGAATTTTTTGGGAAATCTGAATCGAGCCATTTCTTCTCATATACAACAGGTTATTTAGATGTTGATTTTATTGATAATTGGGATGACGATGTCATATCTACAAACCGTCAGTCTATCGATTGGGAATTAGACGTTTCAATAGAACTAAAACAGCACCTGCTGATAATTCTTTCTGCAATTGAAAAAGGTTGGAGAAAAAAAAGAGAACAGAAAAGAGAGCAAAAAATAGAGCAATCAACTGGAATAAAAATTGGACAATGGAGGAGTACACTCCCTGAATACATTAATAAGCAAATAGACACAATTCTTCAAAAAGTAAAAACGTCAGAATTAGATAGTGTTGAGCAATCCAATTTTGTACAGGCAGTTTACAATATTGCACCTGAATACCCACTTCTGCATTGGAGGCATCTACATTATGAAATTCAAAATGCAGCTAAAGTCGATTATGAAAATCATGATTTTTATAGGGCTTTTATTGAAGCTGTTAAACGATACATCAATAAGGTCAGGCAAAAATCTAAAAACATTACTGCCTCTGATCAGAGCCTAATGGGTTCTGAATTTGGCCTAGGGAAAGTTCTACAGGTTGCATCAAAATTTAATAAGCCAGATGGCAACCCATTTCATTCAAATACATACAAATGCATTGAAGACGGTCAAAAACTATTGTCGATGGGCATAGTATCTGGAGCAAGAAATCCTATTTCACATGAGGAAATTGTTGACCTCAGAGAATCTGGGTTGTTTTCAGAAAAAGACTGTTTAGATATGCTAAGCCTGCTTTCACATCTTTTTAAAAGACTTGAAGATTCTGAAGATGCCCCCTCCTAGTCTTAGTGTCGCGCTAAGACTAAATTAAGTAATAACTCCTTATCTCTCTCTGGTTCACAATGCAGTCCCGTCCAGCACTTACTGAAGGCCTGCTTGTCGGCAAACAGGTGGCACTAGTAAAGTTCAAAAATATCTGTATCTCAGATTTTATGGGTACCTTAATCCCAAGGTTCGTTACCTAGCTTATCAACCGCCTTTAGTTTTATTCAATCAGAAAATGAGTTCAACCTTATCTAAACAACGGAAGCATTATCGATTATCAAAACGGTATTCGATGCGCAGAAAATTCCTTTTCTCTATGTCAATAAATTGGCCAGGCATGATTAGACCTAGGGTTAGTGGTTTGTTTCTTTTTCTAAAGGGTGGTTTGCCGTCAAAACATAAAGGCAATAGCGCCCTGCGGGACGCTACTTCTCATAAGTAAACCGTTACCGACAATCGATCAAAAATCTGTAACTAAATGAAAATAATTGAACAATTGCTTTTCTTCATTTCTTGGACAATAATTATAGGCTTATCAGTCTACTTTTTCATTGAAAATGTAGGTTCTTATTTTACTGGATATAGAAGTGAAAGTTACATTAACAACCCGATTTGGGTAAGTTCCCATCTAGTAGGTGGAACCATAGCTCTATTATTCGGGCCATTTCAGTTTTTTAAATGGCTTAGAAATAAATACTTGAACATTCACAGACTGTCAGGAAAAATATACATAGTTGGAGCTTTTATAGCAGGATTATCTGCCCTTCGACTTTCATTAATAAGTTCATGCGTGAGTTGCAGGATTTCACTGCTAATTTTAGCCATTCTAGTTCTTTTCACAACTTTTGCAGCTTGGTGGACAGTGAAAAACAAGAATATCAAAGCACATCAACAATTTATGGTTAGAAGCTACATCTGTGTACTCTCTTTTGTAGCTGTAAGAATAGGTGGAATTATTCCATTGGATTTTCTATTTGGACAAATAGACGACCCAACATTTAGTAGGACTGCAAATGAATACTTCTTTTCATTTGTACCTTTAATTTGTGGAGAAATATTCCTGACTTGGCTGCCAACCTTAAAAAATATCAGGAGTAAGAAATAAGCGAATTATAAACAAATGTCGCTAACATCAGCTATGAAAGAATAGGGTTTTATCAGTCAGGATATTTTCGTGGGATTAGAAAGTCCGCCACGAAGTGTAAATTTAAAAGTGTGTGGCTATGTGCGAGTCGAGAGGTTAGTGCTTTCTAACCCCACTCATCACATAGCTAGGCGTTAACCACAACCCCTTCACCTCTCAATAAAAGCCTTCCCATCAATCCCCTCCTCAATCTCCTTAGGCATGGTTAAACCCATGAAATTGGCAATAGAAGGCATAATGTCTACAATCCCCGGGTTTTGATCAAAAGATGGCAATGGCGCTGGGTAATTGGTGACGATCCACGTGGTACGTTCTCTCTCTGATTGTCCTCCATGTCCTTTTCCGTTAGCTGCAGTTCTGCCATGGTCTGTGGTGATGATAATGAGCCACTCTTCGTTGTGGTTTTGTTCACGGGCTTGAATGGCTTTCCAAATGCGGCCTACTTGTGCATCGGCTAGACCTACGGCATTGGTCATCTGAGGACTGTCGCCATATCGATGTCCCATATCGTCTGTATACTCTAAATACACCCAAGAAAGGTCTGGTGCGTCAGTGGCTAGGTAGTTGGCCGTTTCTGTCGCCACCATCTCGTCAATATTGAGGATGTATTGCTTTTCGTCATCATGCGGAAAACGCACGGTATCTAATTCAAAGCCATCAAAGGCATAGTCCATTTTGAGGTTTCCAGTTTCGGGAAGCCCCTCTCCGATCAGTTTGGTTCGATTGTCCAACCAAGTGGAGAAGATTGCGGTCTTCAGCTCAGGGTCATGCTCCTTCGCTACTCTGAAGATGCTCCAGTAGTCGTAGTTCGGTGCTTTGATGCTGTTCCCCCAAACGTTGTGCTTATTCGCCCAGACACCTGTTAACAAGCTGTTATAGCCTACTGCGGAGATGGTTGGCGATTGAGAGACTCCATCCTTCTCTCCTCCTACATAAGCACGTGTATAGCCTGCTTCGCCTGCAATCTCATCGAGATAAGGTGTGTTGGTGGCTTCTAGTACATCCGCTGGAATGCCATCTAGGAGGATAAACACTACTTTCCGTTCTTTCGGAACGGTTTGACAGGCAGAAGCAATTAATGTCGCAATGACTACCAGAAATATGGATTTGTACTTGTTCATAGTCTTATAAATTGAGTGCTATAATAACGAAAAACATCAAATATCTCTTCTAGATCGTCATTCCAGAATTTTTCTTCTAGATTTTGACGAGAAGAAAAATATCAGGAATCTCATTTGCTTCAAGCTTTTAGATACCGGACAAAATGATTCGTTTTTAAAATTATGGATCATTTTTCCGGCATGACGTCATAAGTCGGCAGGCATGATGTACTCCTTATGCCATTTACAGCAAGTCACTTCTGACTGTTGTTCGATTTGACTATCTTCATCATTCTTCAAAACCAACCTTTATGAAAGCACTAAAAACCTTCGCTTTATTACTCACGCTCCTCTTGACTTGCACTGTCAATATGCAGGGGCAAGTTTCCAATCAAATGGAAATGCTCGACATTTTCAACCTAGAATATGTCTCCGATCCACAGATTTCTCCTGATGGTCAAAGGATCATTTACGTAAGGAACTTCAAGGACATCATGACCGATCGAAACCTCTCCAACTTATGGATGGCTAGTTTTGACGGCAGCCAAAACAGACCCTTGACCACTGGCGAACAGAGTGATCGCTCACCGCGTTGGTCACACGATGGTAGCAGGGTTGTTTATACTTCTAACAAGTCAGGCAAGTCAGAAATCTACCTGCGCTGGATGGATTCAGGAGATGAAATGGTCTTGGTAAACTCCGAGAAATCTCCTTCAAGTATTACTTGGTCCCCCGATGATAAACAACTGGCTTTTAACATGTTTGTGCCAAAATCAAAACCATCACCCATCAAGATGCCTGCAGCACCTAAGGGCGCTACCTGGAACGCGCCTCCTAAGTATGTTGACGAGCTTGGATGGAGAAGAGACGGTCAGGGCGAGGTGCCTTCTGGCAACCAACAACTGTTTACCGTTCCTGTTTCAGGCGGTACACCAAGACAGATTACAGACGGCCCATTCGATCATGGAAATGCTGTTTGGGCAAAGGATGGAAAGCATCTTTACTTTAGTGCCAATATGCGTAAAGACAGGGAGATTGAAGGTTCAGATTCTGACATTTACTCAGTGGCGCTTTCTGGCGGAACGCTTACGAAGCTTACAAAGCGCTATGGCCCAGATGGGAATCCGCGCATCTCTCCTGATGGAAAGAAAATGGCCTACCTAGGTTACGATGATGAATACAAAGGATATCAGGTCAGCCGACTTTATGTAGCGAATGTAGATGGCTCAGGCAGTGAGTTGATCTCAGGTAAGCTTGATAGAGATGTGGGCAACATCAAGTGGTCGGCAGACGGCAAAGGATTGTATTTCCAGTATGTAGACAAAGCGCATACTAAAATCGCTTATATCACCCTGAAAGGGAAAGTATCCGATATCACTGAAGGCCTAGGTGGTGCTTCTTTAGGCAGACCTTATACCTCTGGTGCCTACTCTATTGCCGACAACGGCAATTACGCCTATACCTGGGCTGAAACACAAGAACCAGCCGATCTCGGTGTTGGCAATGCAGGGAAAAACAAAAGAGTAACGAAAGTAAACGAAGATCTTTTCGATTATAAGCAACTCGGTGAAGTGGAAGAGATTTGGTATAAGTCTTCTGCAGATGGATTAGACATCAACGGTTGGATTGTAAAACCCGCTGACTTCGATCCTAATAAGAAGTATCCACTGATTCTAGAAATCCATGGCGGACCGTTCTCTAGTTATGGGCCGGTATTCTCTGGAGAGATACAATTGATGGCTGCTGCGGGCTATGTAGTGCTTTATACTAACCCAAGAGGCAGTACAAGTTATGGTTATGACTTTGGCAATAAGATTGACAAAAACTACCCTAGCGAAGACTATGACGATTTAATGTCAGGTGTGGACGAGGTGATTAGCAGAGGTTATATCGATGAGAGTCAATTATTCGTCACTGGCGGCTCTGGTGGTGGTGTTTTAACGGCATGGATCGTTGGCAAGACTGATCGCTTTAAAGCTGCTGTAGTGGCTAAGCCTGTGATCAACTGGTTCAGTTGGGCTTTATATTCGGATATGTCGGCTTTTGCCACACGCTATTGGTTTGAGAAAAGACCTTGGGAAGATCCTGAAAAGTACATGAAGCACTCTCCTATTTCATTGATCGGTAATGTAACAACGCCAACTATGCTCCTAACGGGTGAGTCTGATTTAAGAACACCGATTCACGAATCTGAGCAGTATTTCTCGGCCTTGAAGCTTCAAGGAGTAGAAACCGCTATGGTGAGAATTCCTGGCGCCTACCATGGCATAGCCGCTAGACCAAGTAATTTGATTGGTAAGGTATCAGCCATACTCACTTGGTTTGATAAGTACAGAACTGATGCGGTTAAAATGGATATTAGGAAGTAGAAGAGATTAACACTTATACCGAAGGCCTCAATCAGTAGTGATTGGGGCCTTTTTTTATGTAAAGTCCATTGCTGTACTGGCAATGAGTCTTGAATCAGTCAAGGCTTCGGTCCTTAAATGTCCTGGGTAACCTGGGTGACCTCCTAGTTGGGCTAAAGCCATTTTATTTGGATAACGTACAATCAAAACAGCATCCCAAAGCACTTCATCTTCCTCATGTGGTCCAATAAGTGTAGCCATGGGTTGACCAGACCAAACAAGTTCTCCGCCTACTTCATTGATCAAGGGCGCTACTGCTTTCACATAGGCCTGATATTTTGGAAGTCCACCTGTTTTAAACTTGAGCATGTTGATCATGAATAATGGCCCTATGTCTGGCATTTCCATAAAGTGTTGCTGCTGCTCGGGTGTAGGATTTATATGCATATTACTCTTGTTTGATTGTTAAGATAGTCTTTTCACCAAAGAAATATCAACAGTTCACTTCGTCCATTATCTTTATGACACCATGAGAACCAAGTTGCCTGTTCTAATATTGATGTTGTGCATTGCACTTAGCTGTAGTAATACATCTAAGGAAGAAAAACGGGTATTCACCACCCAGTATGGCTCCATGAAGGCATTACAGAAACATCTTGAAGCAGATAAAATGACTTGGTGGACTTACCACAAGGAACATATTATCCTTTCTACAGAATTCAATGCTTTGGATATTGAGGGAAAAGACATTGATAAACAGGAGTTCTTAGAAATGCTCGATACTGGAGACTATTTGGCCTTAGCTGTGAAAGATGAGGCTGATAAGAATTATTACCACCTGCGCCTTATCTCTGAGAATGCTGCTCAAAGCATCAGTGGCTTGGCAGAGGTTGATGGCTACTCGGGGCTACAACACTTCATGCAGGAGGGAAAAGACTTCCCGGATTTTGAATTCACTGACCTTGATGGAAATGTATTCACCAATGATGACCTCATGGGAAAGACCATCTTTCTAAAGACATGGTTTATTGCCTGTGCGCCATGTATTGAGGAAATGCCTGCGCTCAATGAAATGGTGAAGGCGTATCAAAACCGAGAAGACATGATCTTTATTAGTCTTGCTTTGGACAAGCCTGATGCCTTAAAGAAGTTTCTCACCAAGAGGCAGTTCGACTATAAGGTAATCGCTGAGCAAGGTGATTTCATTGTCGATAACCTTGTCAACCTCGCCTACCCTACACACTATATCATCGGTCCTGATGGTAAGGTCAAAAAGATTACTAGCAACTTCGAAGAGCTTGATATGGCTAGGGTTGCGATGGGGATTTGATAATCTATCGCTGCAGTTCATCATGAAATTTTAAGCAGTTCAGCTTATAATGAGTCTGAATCTCAGTTTTGACCTTTATTATTCTACTAATTCAGTGCTTAAACAAAGTAGCTTATGAAAAATTCAAATACTCTATTAAAGTCAATGACAATCATGATTGCCCTATTCTTAATTGCAGCCTGTGGTTCATCTAAGACTGAACAATCTGTCTCAGATAAACCATTCGATCCTATTGGAAAGTGGGAATACAAAGTCACAACGGATGTCAGTTATGGTGCTATCACAATTTCGAAAGTTGGTGGTGGGTATGAAGCATTAATGACTACTGAAGTATTCGGTGAGCTTGTGGTGATGAACTTAAAAATAGATGGTACTAATTTAACTGGTGATTTAGATGTTGGCGGTACGCCTGCAATAATCAAATGTGAATTTGACGGAGATGACTTCACAGGAGCTGTAGTTGCTGGTGAAACTACTTTTCCTATGGTGGGTCAAAGAGCTGAAAATTAATCTCAAGGCATGAAATGCGATTTACTATATTAAAGTCGTGTACTACTTGCCATATAACAAAAACCTTAAGCAGTTCTCAAGAAACCTGAGGAATAACAGTACGCTTACAGAAGTTCTGTTGTGGCAACAACTTAGAGCAGGACGTATCAGGGGCTATAAGTTCAATAGGCAGAAGCCATTAGGTAATTACATTGTCGACTTCTATTGTAAGAAGCTTAACCTCGTTATTGAAGTAGATGGAGAAAGTCATTTTATAGGTGATGCTCCAATTAGAGATAAGGAGAGGCAGGACATATTGGAAGGTATGGGTCTTGAGTTTCTGAGGTTTGATGATATGGATGTTAAAATGAATATCTCCTTCGTGATTCGCGTGTTGGAAGAGTTCATGGATGATTGGGAGCGGTCGAATCCCCCTAGCCCCCTTTAGCCAAAGGGGGAATACTACGTAATAAGGTTTCTTATTAACGAATAAGACTCGAAAGTATATGGCCACCAATGCTTCAAATAGTAGCAATTCTCTTTAATCAGTAGAGTCCGAAAGTTGAGAAATAAATATATACTTCTGCATAGTACATCAATAGCTATCATGTCTGACGTAATGGTGATTAGAAAATATGATAGCCTAGAACTGCTCAATCCGCCTAGCCCCCTTTAGCCAAAGGGGGAATACTACATAATAAGGTTTCTTATTAACGAATAAGACTCGAAAGTATATGGCCACCAATGCTTCAAATAGTAGCAATTCTCTTTAATCAGGGGAGTCTAAGAAAGACGTTTAATTACAATTATCGCTTTCCTTGTAGCAAACTATGGATCCTATGATGCCAAAGCGCACTAGTCTTTGCAAAACTAACTTCGAGAAAGTCCCCCTTTTGTAAAAGGGGGTGTCCGAAGGACGGGGGATTAAATCACACCCTTCTGCACACCCGGTTAAAGGCACAGTACTCACATTGTTTGAGGTCTTCGGTTTGAGAGAATGGAACTTCAGGATTATAGATCTCATTCACCATCTCCTTTAAGCGAGTATCGAAAGCATCGATCACTGGTTCAGGAACTTCTTGGCCAGCCCTAAGCCATTGGGTACCCTGGCTGAGGTGACGCATGCTGAGAATACCAATGCGTACCTGTTCTGACAAATGACCTCTGGTTAATAGCGCATACAAGTACCCTTGAAAGCCAGACTTCAAGTCAGGGTTTTCAAAATAGGCTTGCGTGTACTCCTCAGCCGACAGTTTGAGACTAGTCATTGAAGCCAACTTCACCTTACCGGTCTTATAATCAATGATTTGAGTCACCCCATCTTTTTCATCAATGCGATCTATCGTACCCCCAATTTTAACCTTGACTCCTGTAGGTAAGGAAACGAAGTATTGGAAATCATTTCTTTCCAGCCCCAGCATTTTGAATGGCGCAAGTTTAATATCCAAGTCCAGCACTTTTTGGATCATTTGCTCCATCACCCGCTTGGTCACCAAATCTCTGCCCGCCAATTGCTGATTAGGCTGAATGATCTTATGCTCTTCTAATGAAAGGATCAATTGTTTTTCGACTAAGCGCTTTAAAGCCTTGACCTGATCCTGAGAGACTTCTTGACCAAGGTAAGGGGTATAGAGTTTTTCAAGTACCTCGTGCACTACGATACCCAAATTACGGGCATCAATATCCTCCTCCACTTGATCCTGCTCACTAAAACGAGCCACATATTGAAAGTAGAATTTCAGTGGGCAACTCACATAGGTGGTTAGTGATGTTGGAGAAAGGAATTTCCCTGCCTCGTTGCCCTCAAAATACCTTTCGAGCATTTTCATCACTTCAGGGCCCTTGTCTACAGTAATGACTCCCTTATCTGTCTGAGGTGGAATAATCCCCTCATACGTCTTCTCTTCTACTTTATAGTTGGGTAGCTTTTTGTAACGTCTCAGCTGTTGCAAAACGAAACGGCTCACCTCTCCTGTTGAATCTGCGGCTACCGTATTGTCATAGATGAAATGGACATTTTCAGCACGCTGAATCAAGCGTTTAAAGTGATAAGCATAAATAGCATCCTGCTCCTCGAAAGTTGGCAGCTCATAGACTCTCCTCAAGCCATAAGGAATATATGAATTCAGGCTTCTTCCTGCGGGAATCTTACCCTCATTGGTGGAGAGTACAATTACATTCTTGAAGTCTAGGGTCCTGGTCTCCAGAAAACCCATGATTTGAAAACCTCTTACCGGTTCTCCTTCAAAAGGTATTTTAATCGACCTAAAGTGTTCTTGGATGATCTTCTTAATGAGCCTAAGAGAGAACCCATCTCTGGTCTTGAGGTAATCATTCAACTGATTGAGGGACTTCAAAAAGAAGTAGATAAACTCTCTATCCGCCACACCATTTTCTGAGGCCTTGAAGTGATAGAACACCTTAGTCAAATAAGTCTTAAAAGACTGACTAAGCATTTCCCAATCTGTATTAGCACCTAATAGCGCACGTAATTCTGGAGATTTAACGCGCTCCATCAATGCCTTCAATCCTACTTTATTCTTCTTCTCTTGAACAAACCAATGATTCAAGTGATCATAAATACCTTCATGGAAAATGGCCGTATACGCAATAGAAAGAAATGGTCTTAAGTCGTAAACGTGAAAGACTACATCGCCATCAACCACCTTAGCCCTTCGCATCAACTCAAGATAACTCAAGGCAAAATCATAGACCACGGTTGACTTCATAGGATAACCCATGGTCACATTAAGCTTCTGATCAGCCGTAGGAATGGCATAGAGTAAGGGTAGTAGCAACTTTTCATCCGCAAGCACAATCGCTGACTCTTCAGGCTTAAAGCCCTTACCAACAGCCTCATTCATTAATTCAGCGGCCAAGTGCGCCTGACCCATCAATTGTGGAACAGCATGTACTGTTACGTTCTTAGATTCGGCTAGAGAGTTCGCATTAATCCAAACCGAATCGGGCCATTTCTGCTCGTATGCTCTCACAAAGTCTCCTGCCTCTTCCCTTTTATCTCTCAGGTAATAGGTATCCACATCCCAATAGAGTGTTCCAATTTCCGCTTTTACCAAAGCATCAAAAATCACTTCTTCAGCCTTAGAAAGCGCATTGAAACCACAGATATGGTAATGACCGTACTTATGATCGAAGTGCTCTTGCTTTAGAATTTCAGCAAGGTTTCTATAAAGCATACCCCCATAAGCCTTCTCTTCTTTCAGTAGTGTGTCTTGATATTCCACATAGACATTACCTACTTCTTGCCAAATTTTCAGGAATTCTGTGAGCAACTTGGTCTTCTCTTTTTTCTCGGTGAGGGTTCTGTACCGCTCGATGATTTCTCTTAGCTCATCGTTATAGCCGAAGACATGG